>ULKY01025154.1_pt1 | contig 17252 bp, 11 predicted proteins | sample 1951261 | NCBI WGS metagenome assembly ULKY01 (sample SAMEA4835511, study PRJEB28245) | human gut metagenome | biome: gut microbiome; material: fecal sample | place: Denmark | collected 2008 | reverse complement strand
TCCAAATTACTTAAAAGCGTTAGCCATAGTTGCTACCATTGCTGCAATTGTAGCAGTTGTACTACTAATACCCAAAATTTCAGCCATCGCCATATGCTTCTTTTCAGCCTTGCTGGGAACGATAATTTCACATCCCGGTTCTATAGCACTGGCATTTCTTGCCTTCAGACGAGATACCGTACCATTCATGTAAACCACATAAACTTTCTTCTTCTTTGCCATATTGCCATAACCACCCGCCTGATTAATGTAGAATTTCAGATTCTTTCCCTTCTGATACACTACGGTATTAGGATACATGACCGAACCACTGATTTTCACAGTATTCACATATTCCGGAATATACAGTACATCTCCCTCACGCAAAACCAAATCAAAATCAGACTTTGGATTGGCTAAAGCTTTCTCCAGATCAATACCTACAGTATAGGTCTCTGACAGATTTAATTTCTGTATAGATATGGAGTCCTTTCCCTCACCATTCTGAGCCATACGGATAGCGTCATTCTGACGACGTCTTTCCTCATCGGACAATTTACGGATTAAACGAGCTCCTTTTACATAAGCATCCGGAGTTACACCACCAGCCTTGCTAACCAAGTCAGACAAGCGCTCATTCTTCTTCAATAAAGAATAGCTACCAGAGAAAAGTACTTCACCAGCAACAACCACATTCTGTTGCCTACGATAAGCAGGACTTCTACGAATATAAACAGCATCAAAGGGCTCTAAATAGAAGTTCTCCGCATTTCCTCCAACAATAAAACCATCTTTTATATCAAAAGTAAATGTTTTACCTAAAACACTACTGAATGAAGTGCTCTTAGGATCTTTAATACGACGAGTTACCTCAACCCTTGTTGTAGCAGCTTCTTCCAACAAACCACCTGCCTGAACAAGTAAATCTTCAATAGTCATATTCTTAGAAAAAAGGAAAGTACCCGGATTAGCAACTTCACCATAAATTGCAACCGTTTCTTCTTCTTTCAGGTCAGTAATACTTGGGATATACAGAATATCATTTTTCTGCAAGGGAATATCAGCAATTGTCCCATTTAATAGTCCTCCTAAATCAATAGCAATGATTTCATGAGACAGATCTTCATGCTCTCTATCTATAATTACTCTATTCAGGAAAGCATCTCCACGCAATCCTTCAGCTTTCTTTATTAATTGTTTCACCGTATTTACTGTACCGTCTAGTTGATATAAACCGGCACGATAAACAGCACCACGAACTTCTACACGATTTTCAAAACGATCCAGTACAGCATCTATCGTAATCATATCTCCATCATCCAAACGGAAAACAGAGTAATCCATTTCATCTACATTAAAGACCTGATGTTCACGTCCACTCTTACGCACAAGACGAATAGCTTTTTTATAAGCATCACCAGTAAAACCACCTGCATAATTTAATATAGTAGCAACAGTCTCTGTAGGTTTCATCTCATAAAACATCGGTCTTTTGACTTTACCCACAATCTCAACCAGAGACTGATAAGGATCTACAATGATCACGTCACCTTCCTGAAGGCGTATATCATCCTTCATTTTACCTTTCATTATAAAGTCGTAAACATCCAGATCAGCAAAGGTTTTACCATCACGTACCACTTTAATACTACGTAAACTACCGATACGGTTTACACCACCAGCACGATATAAAGCGTGAAATACAGTGGAAAATGCAGATAAGGTATAAGTTCCCGGTACAGAAACCTCACCCATAATATTAATTTGTATCGTACGAATGTCACCCAATGTCAATTTTATCTCAGAGTTGGGCTCAGTACCTGAAATTCCAGAATAGATCTTAGAAAACTCACGTTGCAAAAAAGAGTTCGCCTCTTTTACAGTCATACCACTAAGATGAACGGGACCTAAACCACGGACTAGAATAGTTCCTTCGGGAGAAATCGTCTGACGAATTGTATTTTCTGAAGCTCCCCAGATATCTATAATAACTTCATCACCCGGGCCTAAACGGTAATTTACCGGAGTAGCCAGATTTGCACTCGGCTCAAAAGAAAGGTTTCTATTAGAAAATAAACTATGACCAAAAATATTGCTTCCTGGTGCTTCAGGAGTAGCTTTCGCATCACGTTTTAAATCAATTATTTCTTTCTGTTCTTCTAATTCTGCTTCTTCATAAGAAGTACCTCTAATAGCTTTCCCGTCTGTCATTAAAGAAGTACGTTCACGAAGTTGAGAGGGTTTGTTTTCTACTCCATCTGCAGCAGTACTATGCTCGGCATATTTTTTTTGTATACGAGCAACCTGTTCTTTGGTTACTCCTCTACGCAATAGCTCAGTAGTCATTTGCTTTTGCGATTTGCCAGTTCTCTGTGCTTCTTTCACATATTGAACCACCTGATCATCCGACATTTGCTGGGCCATAACGCCCCCTACAAGGATGAAGATTGAAAAGAATAGTGCTATTAATCTACGCATAAGATATTTGATTAATCTTTAAAATTCCTACAGTTAAATATAAATCGGGCACAAAGGTAGCACATTATTTCAGAACGCCCATTTATTTTACATCGAAATTTCGGAAAAAGAATTAAAAACTCCATTCAGCCGTTCAGGCATCCGCACAAGACTCAGAAAAATATGAGATTATTTTTTTCATTTTGTTAATTATTACCGCTGAATCCTGCATGCAATTATTTTCCGTTAAAGTATTAATCTGCTCGCAAATCATAGTATAATCAATGAAATATCCTTTGCTTTTCCTTATTTTTTCATAGCTGGTGGGCAGTGTATCTTCTACTGCATCATCTTCAAACACATAGATTTCACCATTCTCACCCAAATTCCCCGTTTCCAATATCAACTGACAAGCTTCCGATACAGTCATTAAACTGCGAGGGGCATCAGGATATACATCACTGAAGCGAACTACAAATAATTTAGTAAGACTATTTTCCTGCACTACTTTGCGAGATAATCCCTGTACGTACATTTCAGCCAAACATTTACTATACCCCATAGCATGCACCGGACAGAAAGCATGATCTGTAGAAATTATCATACATTTTTTAATTTTGTATTTTACAGACAAATCCGCAACAGTCTTTGTTCCTAAAATATTCACCTGTATAGCTTCAGAAGCATAATCTTCAAGCATGGCAACGTGTTTATATGCTGCAGCATGAAAGACTAACTGCGGCATACACTCTCTGAAAATAGCCTCCATACGAGTATAATTTGTAACATCTGCTACTAATACCCGTACTTCGAGATTCTTCCAATGGTCAGACAATTCCAATTGAATATCATACAAAGGAGATTCAGCCTGATCAACCAATATCAACTGATATGGATTTAGCGCCGCCAACTGGCGAACGATTTCCTGCCCTACAGTACCAGCAGCACCGGTTATCAATATTCGATGTCCCTCAACATAAGCCGCTATTTTACGGATATCAACCTGAATTGGTTCACGACGAAGCCAATCTTCTATATGGATATCTTTTATAATTCCATCATCCAAACAATCGCTCAAGGGAGGCACTGTCATCACATGAATATCCTGAGCTAACATTTGTGCTACTATACCAGACTGTTCCAAATCCACCAACTTATCAGGTGAAGCAATAATCGTACGTACATTCTTCCTTTTTAAGTGTTCAAATAACATCTTATCATTAGCATATACCCTACATCCCATGGTGTGTTTGCCTATCATCCACGGCTCATCAGAAATAAAACCACATACACGATAATGATTATTTCTACTTACACGCATAGATTTTGCTATATTCACTCCAGTTCCACGAAAGCCATAAATAAACACATTCACACAATGCCGAATATCAAAAGACAAAACTTCATGCAACATTTTCACCAAAATGCGCAGACATGCCATGAATATGAAGTTAAGAATATATGCTATAAAAATTATTCCACTGGGTAATGTTTCTCCCAAACCAAAAGCTGACCAGCAAAAATTTCCTACCCCCAGTACTCCATAGCTCAATGTAAGAGATATAAACACTCTATAGATATCCACAAACGAAGAAAAACGAATAACTCCAACATATGTATGAAAGGCAGAAAAGAAACACAGATTACAAAACAAAGAGAAAAAAATCATCCATACATACAATGACATCTTATATATTATAGAAGATACCCCGAGCTGAAGGATACATGCTAAAAGCATGGAAATCATTATCAAACAAATATCAATAGCCAATATAGTCCACTTGGAGGCAATACGGGATGAAAGATTCTTATAATATATCTTCAAATTCATAATTATTGTCAGATTTTAGGTTGACAGTAAGATTTGCAAAGATGTATTTTTTATATTGATAAAACAATTATTTTAGAAGGAAAAATGACAGAGCAAATATAGAAAACCATTTTAAGAAAGATTTTTTCAAAAAAAAACCTTTTTCTTTTCGTAATTTCAAAGAAAGGTGTAATTTTGCACCCCGTAAATGAAAAGTCACTGCCGCTATAGCTCAGTTGGTAGAGCAACGCATTCGTAACGCGTAGGTCGCCAGTTCAAGTCTGGCTAGCGGCTCTTTGAAACAGACGGTGTATTTATCTTAGAAACAGATACTTACACCGTTTTCTTTTTAGCTTTAGGCTATAAAAAAAATCGTTCGTTTCCTGCCCACAGGTCAAACAGTGTGGAAAAAGTGTGGAAAATTGGCGATTTAAAATTTATAGCATTATGGCAGCATTATCACTAACAATTTTCCCATCAAAACCCACGAAAGCGGGGAAGTTCCCAATTTTCATTTGTATCTACTCCAAAAATAGTAGAGAATACATCAAAACAGAGTATCAGCTTGACGATGCTTGTCAATGGTACAACGGTAAAGTTGTCGCCCGTAATGATGCGGCAATGGTAAATAAGCGCCTACTTTTTGAACTCAAAAAGTATAAAGAACGATTACAGTATATCGATAATATCGATTACTATTCAGCCAAGCAAATCAAAGCTATACTCATCCAACAAGATACGGCCGTACCTGATGTACGCACCTTCAATGAATTCATGCGCCAACGAATAAAAGAAATCCGGGAAGAGGGTCGGGAAAGCTACGCCAAAATGATGGAAGATACCATGAAGGTGTTTGATGCGGCAGAAGGTGATGTACCTATGGTCATCATGAATCACATCACCGTTGAACACTTTGACCGATGGATGAAACTGCACGGGCATACTGATGGCGGCCGACAGATCAGATTATGCCACATCAAAGCCCGGGTAAATGAAGCTATCAAACTTGGTTTGCTTCGATGCGATAAGCATCCCTTTGCTTACACTACTATTCCGACGCCGGAACCTCGGGAATTAGACATTCCCGTCGAGGCAGTCAGGAAGATTATCAATGCAGACGTATTGCACAGCCGGCAACTGACATTGGCCAAAGATATGTTTCTGGTTTCATTTTACCTCGGCGGAATGAACTTCGCTGACCTTATACAAATAGACTTCTCAGAGGAAGAAATCAGCTATATACGTAAAAAGAGTAGCGAACACAAGAAGAAGAACCGGAAAATCAAAATTGGTATTTGTCCGGAGGCTTCCTATATATTAAATAGGTATATAGGGCAAAATGGACTACTGGAGTTTAATTACAAATATACTTCCAAAAACTTGCAATGCTATATCAACAAGTGCCTCAAGCTTCTGGCCAAAGAGCTAAATATCAAAGGTAGTCTTACCTATTACTCTGCTCGCAAGACTTTTGCACAATTTGCAGCAGAGATAGGTATCCCCTATCCTATCATAGAGTACTGCCTCGGGCATTCTATAAAAACTGGAATTACCATCAATTCTTATGTACGAGTAAAGCAATACCAGGCTGATGCAGCAATACGGAGGGTAATAGACTATGTAAATGATCCGGAAGTATTCAAACCATTCATTGAAATGCGGAATCAAATGCAAATGATGGCAATGATGTAAAAAATACAAGGGGCGGCTTATTCTGCCGTCCCTTCCACAAAACATAACTAAAGCTTCGGTTAGTCAAGGAAACACCCATGTTCCCATAGGTGGTGTTCTTGTTGATGTACCATTCAATTTACTAATTGTTACCGTAGCAGTATTGTCAATCTGTTCTAAGTGATTTGCAGTCATAAACTTCACCCATTTATTTTTATTCATAATACTATATTCCCATGGTATGGGCCATAATGCATTGCCAGGTCCACCAGACTTAAATGTTGCTTCATCAATAGCCTCAGAATTTATTTCATCGCATGATGATTCCAAATTTTTCTCATCTACCGTTAATGGTGGATTTGTTTTTTTGTGCATATCACCATTACCACTAGCATATGCTCCATTAGAACTCAAAGGCGCTTCTCCCTCTCTAAAATTTAAGCCATTAAAAGATACTGTTGTCGGTTCATAAATTGTATTATCTCCATCAAATCCAGCACCTGCTTCATTTGGCATAAAAGCGTTATGATTAGGAGGAGTCTTAACAAAATGAGCATTTTGAGGTGCAATTACATCTATAGACATTTTACTCTTTAAACTATCACCTTCATCAGATCTCTTCACAGAAAATTCAACTCGCCCAGGTACTCCATCAGCAATAAACTCATTATTATTTAACTGCCCAACATTTGTTCCTGATTCTAATGCAAACTCTTGAGCGCCGATTCCTTCTCCAACTTTAGCTTCGCCTTCTTCTTTTGCGTTGAGAATTATTTTTTCCCCTAAACCTAATTTCCCATCGTCTCTAGCAACTGGATTGTTTTGAAAAGATTTACTTATTATCAATGTCTTCATCTGAATAATATTACTTATTCTATTATCTACAAATCTTTTCAACTGTCTACTCCCTGCCCCACTATTAGCAATCGCCCTACTCAATTGATTCCTTTGTTCCCTACTATATTCTGCCATGATACGCCGTTTTTTTGTTAGTGTGTAAAAATAAGAAATAATATAATAGGTTGTCACTCAACATAGGATGTTAGATAACATAGGATATAGGTATAATGAAAAGCCCCGACCTTTCAGCCGAGGCAATCATGCATACACGCAAGCACGACTTCTACTTCTTTATTCTCTTATAAACAAACCTACCTATTGTATATAAGGCAAAAGCTATTATTATTCCGAACGCCCATCCGCCCAGTTCGACCTTCATAGCTTGCCATTTGGTCAACTTCTTTTCAACCGGATATGGCACCTGCACGCTATCAGCCTGGATCACTGTATCTGTCTTGTTAATTGTCAGATACCTATAGAAATACTTATACTTATATTGATAGACGGTATCTCCCTTAACAAGCATGTAGATGCTATCTCGCTGGTATATACTATCGAAGCGGATGCTATCACGGGTCTTGTATTCAGTTCTGACGGTTTCTACTGGTACGTACCGGATGCCCTGACAAGCGGTAAACCATATCCCCGACATCAGGAATATGGTAATGTAAACTAAACGTTTCATAATGCTTTCACCTCTCCACGGTTTGCACCTTCTCGATAGCTGACATGTACCCAAGCAAAGTTCTTCTCATCGATCAATTGATCGAAGGGAAGACCAAGTTCCTGGATCAGATAGAACAACCGTCTGTTTTCCTTCGGGCTTCCTCCGGTGATGTCTGCCGCCCGTCCGGTCATGTGGTCGCTCGTAACAGAGCCTTTCACGGCTTTATTCAATGCCGGACAACGGAAACCACTATTCACCCGTATAGGTTTGCCGTATGCTTCCCGTAACGGATCGAGAACATTATCTACTAATGCAGTCATATTGACTACATGTTCCTTCTTACAACGGTTATCAATACCTAACCGGTCGGCTATATTTGATTTACAGAGTTCAGCAATTGTAAAGTAGTTCATTTCTGTACCTCCTTTATCTTTTTGATTAGTTCCAAAGCATCCTTCTCCGATGCACACTTTACGATATTGGCTATCACACCAGGCAACTCTGCCGCATGGCTCCGCTTTCTCTTATTATGTTCCCATACGCTCCGAAACTCAATAATCAAGACTCCAACTGTGATGATAATTGTCATATAGGGTAACACATACCAAGTAAAGAGTAACCCCAATGTATCGAACATTAGTCCAAACAACATCATACGCCAATAATCGCCAGCTTTAGCAAATGTACGTCGTAATCCCTTGCTATCTACTTTCTCTTTCATTACCCTCGCAGTCTGTACGCCATCCCACATATCAATCAACACAGAGACAAACATTACCAACCAACACATCAATGTCACGCCGATATGTCGGTAAAGATTAGTCAAATCTAACGCATGTAAAAAGTCAAATACATCTTTCATTTTCCCTTCATTATTTAAATCATTAATACTACTTTTGCATTCAAATTGACCGTTAAGGTCACATAGTAGTTTTGTCGTTATTCCCGTCCGCTTGCGAAAGTAGACGGGACTTTTATTATTACGCCTTTGAATAATGCTTGGTCTGCTCGTTATTCTTGTAAAATGTCAAACCGTTAGAAGGAATCAAATAACAGGAATAATCATCAGAACCTACTTTTTGAGAACAAAAGATTGTTCCACTGTCTATTGAAGTTTCATTATATAACACATTATCTACATATCTACGCAGCCTAAGTCGTGGAAGATAATTAATAACACCATTCCATTCGCTTTCAAAAAAGCTCAAGTTCCCAACTTCTATACCGTCTTGAGTGTACATTTTGAGACTATTAGTAACCGGGTCTATTTCTATACGAGTACCATTCGAGGAAGTGGAAATCTTACCTACTATCTCTATTTCTCCATTTTCTTTAATTCTAAAAGAATCGTTTGGCGATTTTATATTCTTAAAGACTCCACTTGTAGCGTTGACCTCACCATTGAATTTGTATTTTCCATTTTCTGGGTCAAGCTCAAACATTATCTCGTTATCCACCAAAGCAAAGATACCGGATCGTTCAACTCCATCAATGGTTATACACTTGTCACCCTGCACGATACCGGTTAAGATCGGTTCCTCAGCCGTCCCGGTGTTCTTACCCGTGAACAGCTTCGGAGATATCATATACTCGCTGCCTATCTGCACCTTGTTGGTATCCCAGCCTATTAACCAATCTGGTACATTTGCCATAACCTTAGATATTGAAGCCTCGGTAATCAAGACATAATCAGGAATTGACTGTTCATAGACCATCACCGCAATACTGTCATATTCTAATGATTTGTCGAGGGATATATTTATAAAGTTAAGCGATTCCAAGGGCTGAATGGAAAATACTTCAACACCTTCCTTTAAATAAGATACACGCCACCTGTCAGGAGTATAATCTTCCTTACTGCTTCCACTAATACGATATAACTTAGCTATAACAATATTGCCGGAAATTGAAGTGCCATGTATGTCGCACGGGATATTGCTAATACGGGTGCCGTTTATATAAAATTCTATCTGAAATAGAACGGCATCTTTTCCGTCTGCACCTTTCAGATTTTCCTTAGCTTCAGGGGAAAGATTATCCCAGCCAAGGATCACATCTCCCATCGTGCACACGTACTTTTTCTTGTCTGAGTCCCACTCCCAAGAAATCGCACCACCGGCAAGTTTACCGGACCTGTCAGCTGCAAACTTAGCGGAACCATCGCCAAACTCAGCGGTACCGTCAGGATGGATGCAGTATACCGTATGTCCGCCGGTATCGGTTCCTTTGATCATGCCGTTTTCGCAATAGAATCCCCGGGCACCATCTCCCCCGGGAATATCACCACCAAGGCGCGTCTTAATCTTGCCGGTCCAGTCTTTACTGTCAATATCGAACATGATATCAATGGCAGGCTGGCCACTCTCATCAGCGTGGATGTAGATTGCGGACTGACGGTTCTTGTTGACTGAATTACCGAATTGCACGATATCATTTCCAACCTCCGGAGGATTGACTACATTACCCTCTTCATCTTTATCAAACTCGGACACAGACACATGAATCACATTATCCACAACGGATGCAATCTCTACATGGTAGAACGTTTGTTTAGTTCCTGTATAGGTCTGACACCGCATAAAGTCATGGGAGACAAAGCTCATGGTCTCATCCTCCAAGGTAATAAGATACTCTGTACCATCTTCGGATAGCATAACAGTAGCAATCTTACCACACGCTTGACTAATGCCTAACGAACCAATGATAGCCCGCATCTTGGACACCAGCATCTCAAATACGATAAACTGTTCACGCACCCGGATGGAATCAATCTCAAGCATCCATTTACCTTTCACATACTCCCAGATTTTCCACCCGTAACCTGCAAATCCGGATATGAAGTCTTCCACTATCTCTGCCACCCATTCACCGGCAGAATTTAAGACTTGTTTACCCGTTTTCTTAGCCGAGGTAAGCATACCCACGATCTTTGCTGTACTTAATATAGCCATAACACTATGATATTTTTTCTATTTCAATAATATTAATCGGATTAGTCCGGGTACCCGTGTAAGAAGGACCGGTCGCAGTCACAGTTAATGTACCGCCAGAAATAACATCGTTAAATTCAACTAACCCGGACGTATTGTTAACTGGCCAGTTATTATCTTTCTCTATTTCAGTACCATTTACCGCATATTTTAATGGATTGTCGCCCTGGGAGAGTGTAGAACTCCTGGTATTGGAAAGTATTCGCACATTATAGGTCCCCGCCGGAAGACCGGATATATTGAAAACCGTACTGGGCAGATAACCCAGGTTGGTGGATGAATAAGTTCCGACCATCTTTGCCAAATACTCATCGGGGCATATACCAGAGTTATTACCAGTAACGGCACCGGCATTACCGGAATTCTTTTCAGAATCAGCGGAGAGCCTTGAACCGTTGAAAGTGCAGCCCATAGTACCGATCTGTTCACCGGTAGTGGTATACATATTACGCATAGCGGTAATAGCTTGCATGCGACTGATCCCAGTTTCGGGATCATAACCTTCTATTGACATACTATTATTCATGCTCAATACCCATTTAATAGAAGTTGGCGGAGTACTGCCTTGTTGCCGGAAATTGCATGTTACAGTCTTATCAGCTTGCACGTTTGTCACTGTTGCAGTGCCGGAGTCTGCACCTACACCCGTTGATGAATCGGCACCTGACCAGCTATCGATCTCATACCCATCATTGGCCTGTGCATTGACTACCGCTTGTCCACCTTCAGCAACAGTCTGAGAAGCGGGAGTGACGGAACCATAAGCAGAGTTATTAGCACGCCCTGTAACGGTGTAGGAAACCGCGGGCTGTTCTGCATAACTAATTATACTTGACTTGATGGCGGACTCGCCATAATTATTTTTGACCTGCACATAAACAGTCTTGCTTCCGTATCCGGCAGACAATGAATAAGAAAGAATCTTAGATGTTCCCGCCATCCATTCAGCACCTGTCATACCTGCATTTTCACTGATCTTGTAGTGGGTAATACTTCCTGTAGCAGATAAGGCTACAGATACATTGCTGTCGTATGTCGTTGCGGCACCTCCATTGATAGAGATAGAATTAAGCTCAGGAGGATTTTCATTGGCAGCAAGTCGCGCAAGGAATGGAGCCTGCAAGTCAGTACGGAGTTGTTGTACGAAGTATGCGGCATCTGTTTTGTCATCATCATTCAATGTCGCTTCATATCGGGATACGAACTCTTCGGCATAATCCGGCAACTTTGCGTTCAGATTGAAATTTATAAGGAACTTACCGGACTTGACACCATAAGACAGCCCATAAACGTTATCGGTCTGTAAGCTGATACTGCCGGAAGTATAGACAGCATCGGTTAGCTGTACTGTAAAATCAGTATGCCGCCCATATTTCAGCCGGGGAATGAACAGGGTAAACTTGACATTGCTACCGGATATTTCTTTTCTGAACTTTGCATTTTGCCGGATGAACCAGTACTCATAGATTTCATCAATAGTGGCGAACCAGACTGTATCGTTTCCATCCTTACCGTAAGTGTCGTTAAGGAACACAAGTCCTTCAAGCATGCCGGAGGATGGGGAGTGCGTGAAATCACACATCCATTTATTAGGCACGGAGGCATTATCCGTTATCCTGGACATGAAGTTATCACTTGTGATACCATCACAGTTACGACGGTAAATGATTCCTTTCAACAGGTTGGTGGAAGCATTCAGATCGGAAACAGTATGGTTACTTCCTTCCGTAGTCATAAACATTATATCGTCATGACGTTTGGAAGCCTCTATATAATCATCGTTCCCGTTTGGACGCACCATAACCTTTATACCGGTGCCCGTCTTTTCCAAAGTCTTATCCTGAGCGGAAGTTATACCGGAAAGAATACCTTCGACAGTGCCTGTATCAACATCAAAGACATCATGGAAATGCATTTCATTCCCGAACTTCAAGACATGCAGAAGTTGCGGCCAGGTCAGATAAGGATAGTTCGGAAGAGGATTCTCACGACCCATATAGTCAGGGATGTAATCATTATGCCCCGTTGGAAATATGGCCACTCCATAGGTGAAACGCTTTTCGACTCCAAAGCCGTCACTATAGTTGAGTGTCTTTTCCGGAGTATAACCGGTGGTATGTGCTTGTCCAAAGTGCTGGTATTTTTCCGAGTCCACCCATTTTTGGTTGATCTGGAAAAACAGCTTATTGGAGTCAACCCGGCAATCATCCACTATAAGGGAGTAAGCAAATTGCTTGTCATACTTCAGAGCAGGAAAAGACAGCCCGATGGATGATGCATCATCAACATTGGTCAGTGTAAAGTCTACCCGTTCATAATCAATCTTGATATATTGGATGGTTAAAAACGCTTTGACGGCGTTGGAGATATCCTCGTTGCACTTTATTTCGATACAAGTATTGAGATTCACATCATCAACATACATTTTCCGCACTGAATGTGTATGGCTATAGAAACTATTACCGACGGCATCCGTTACAATGAAATCACGGACCGATAAATAGAGCCTGTTTCCAAAAGGTTCGTCACTGACAGCGTAGCTTTTTGTCTTGTCCGCCACAGACGGAAGGTCCGTCAATGAAACGGACAGTTGATAAAGGTCATAGGAAGTGCCATATAGCCGAAAAACACCTATTTTACGTTCAACCTCAGAAATGACTGTGCCTTCAACAACACCGGCTATCTCATCCACCTTGAGATGTAACTCCGCCAATTTGTTTCTCTCGGTGTCTGTATAGTCATTCGTTGACAGACCTTTTCCCGTTACAGTGTCCACCTTACCGTTAACGGCGGAGACAACCTGATTAAACTCGTCCGCTGATAAAATATCACCGGTATTTTTGGAAGGTATATTCAAATTTGCCATATTATCTTATTTTTTAGAATTATCTTAATACAAAAGAGAAGGTATAAGGGAAGCCGGTTGGAGGTGGGGTTATACCTCCCCGGATAGCTGATATGGGAATAAACACCATAGTCTGTGTCCTGCGGTCAAAAACAGGAACCAGCATATTATCCGCATCAACAACTCCAGCATATAATGTAGGTGCGACGTAACTCCATTCATTTTCACCCTTAACCGGAAGAGAACCTACCGGAGCACTATCTACGGAAGAATTCACATTACTAAGACCACCGAATGATAAATCGGAAATTTCTGCCGGAGCGATCTCCATGATAACATCTTCGTCTTCTTCTATAAGAGTATCAATATCTTCTTCCAATAGACAAGACATTAAAGCGGCCGGGGTGTCTTGCTTCGGAAGACGAACAATCAAGCCGTTCTCAACAGTACTAGCATTAGCTAAGGTGATGTGTCCGGCAGCGGTGTCTTTTTCTACCTTAGAAAGAAATAGTTTCGCTAAATCCTCGTTATTTGCCGCAATCTCAGCCAGTACCCGCAATGCAGACATCACATCTGTATCAAGTACTTCCTCTGTCTCGGCGCCCTTTAAAAGCAGGCGATTGATCAGATTGCCATCAATCTTCAATCCTTTCAAAAAATCAATAATAGCCGATACCTCGCTATCATCTTTCTTACTGATAAACTCAGCCAAAGAACGAAGAGAAGACATCACATTCTTGTCTGTAAAAGATTTGATATCATCTTTCTTTAAGATATCGATACTTTCTCCGCCACCCTGATTAATAACTGTAGTACCGGAAGATGTGCGCGTAACGGAAGCGCCGACCGGATATTTATCCGATCTGGGCTTTGCCGGTGCAGTAGATGATACTATAGATACTTTCTTCATTATACTTCAATCATTATACATTCAAAGCGATTCATCTTGCAGTCTATTGAACCTCCTGTGCAGATGAATTTCTTACTAACCAAAAAAGTGTCGGACAATCTTGTTATCGGAGATAAATCCGCACGCTCTTTTATTTCCTGGGTAAGTTTAATACGGGTGGCACTATAATGATTGATGCAACGGGTGATCATCATTTCCTCCGGCCGGATAGTGTCATCAAGGATGCAGTTATAAAGGTTATCCTTTAAATAATCATCGCCTAACATTACCTTACTGTAACAGGCTCCATCGTCATTATAGGAGGATATTTTAAACTCGATCTCGTCCAGCTCGTTGATATAATTTTCATTGAGAACGTTTTCATAAGTCCTGTCCGAACTATTGTCAGACTTTGATATACTGTCTTTATTCTGAATTTTAACACTAAAATCTTTGATTATTATTCCTGCTCTATCGGCCCTCGATCCATCACCCGCCCGGGTATAAGTTAATAAGTTAAATTCAAACTCTCCAGAGATTGGTCGGTCGATAGGAACAATTAGCCCACTTAGCCCATCATAAGGCATATCCAGAGTTTTAGCATTAGGAATGGTCAACCATTCAAGTTTACCGTCATTATTCCAGCTGTCAAGGTCTAATATGACGAAATTCATAGGATCGTCTTCCCAAGTAAAATCGCGAAAACTATCCCCAAAATGATTACCATAGTATTGATTTCCAATACGTATCTGACATCTTAATGCATCCCGTCCATATCCGGCGGCACTGTTGCCCCATGGCAGTAGATCGTTATCTTTAATAACCTTTACCGTTGCATTAATTCCGAGAGCGCAGTCCATATATGTTGCGGATGCCCCCTTAAAGGTTAGTACCTTATAATTGATGAGATTAAACACTTCAGGAGTGCCTTTCAAGGGGAAACGCACCCGTATTGCATTTATGAAGGAATAATCATGGATAGTGGGTTTCCAAGCTCCGTTCATATCCTTTTCCTGCTCATAAACACAGTATTTTACCAGCATTGCCCCGTCCAATGATGGAGCAATGTCTTTAACAGATGGTAGCGTATTATTATTAATAATACTTCCATCTTTATATAATAAGCAGTTCCATGAGTCCGGGTATAAGTAAACTGTACGACATACTTTCTTGTTATCGGATGTCTTGTCGTCAGTCGTTGAAAGTTCTTTTAAATTATTAAAATCTTCTTCCTGCAACATTTGCCCAACAACATAATTACTACATTTAACGGCTACCTTGTTGTAACCCGGTAGGACATCCAACGAATGATTAGCACCTGCAAAACCAATATCCTGCACCGACAATTCATTTACCTGAGCATTAACTTTATTTTCCAATCCAATGTCATATTGATGATATATTCCGGTGTGGTCCACGTCAACGAAATAAAGATCACCCTTCCAGTCGGCGCAAGTCCAGTTGAGGAACTTGCACACCTCCTCAAGTACTTCCTTGAGTTTCATCGGCTTATCGTCTTCGTCAAAGAAGTCTTGTTCACTCAGTGCCATACCGGCAAGCACATTCTCTTCAGTAGAATATGCCGCCTGACTGGAGGCGTAGACATGAGGAATAAAGATTGATCTGTATCGTCCGGCAGCAGTGGAGATACAACGCCGCAATAAGCTCCATAAGGAGACAAAGTTCTTAGTCTTTCCTTCAGTCGTATAGTCTATAAATTCCAGTACGGACATTGCCGACATACATTCTATTTCCAATATGAATGTCTCAGATGTATAATCCTGTGTGTATAGCTCAGGCTTAACGAAACCACACCAAGTAATAACACCGTCTTTCTTCATCGTCACCCGATATTCCCGGTAAGCTGTAGAAAACAGGGACTGCAAATAATCATTACCGACTATCTGCAACTTTGCCGTTGAGAATCGGGTGGGAGTATAAAGAAACTCTTCACTATCTATCTCAGCAGTGAACGGAGTGGCACCGGCGGTTAGCTCAGTCGATACTCCTGTATAACCGTCCTTCTCAATCTCTACCACACAAGGCGTATTATCCAGCGTGGCAAATGGTATTGTATAAATAAGTCCGTAACTCATGATATCGGCTTTTTTCCTTGTGATTTCAATTCATTGTTAATCGTGAGAATGAGGTCTTTAGATCGTACCTTAGTAGTCACTGTTGAAGACAACGTCTTATTCCCGCCCAATTGGCCGGAATTAATAGCGTCAAACAAATTAGACTGTTGACTGCCGTTCAGTATCATTTCGCCGGCATTAACCCGAGCCAGTATCTTGTCGCCAGAAGAAGGGCCACCGGTAATAATACCACCACCGGCAAACTTGGGAATAACTGCGAAGGCAGCAATAGCGGCTGCAATGGCTCCGCCAATGGCTACTATGTTCCAAGGAAATGGTAAGCTCGCAGCACTTGAACCCGCTTCACTCGCCCCCTCAGCAGTATTTGCAGCAACAGTTTGAGTCGCTGTTTCCTTCTTTACTTCTGCGGCTGCAATATCCGCGCCAGCTCCTATTTCCGCATTGGCTACTTTTGTTGCTGTAGTTGCAGTATCGATAGTAGCCTCTACCTCTTTTGCTCTCGTTAATTTATTCGTCAATTCCGTCAATGTCTCAATGGTCTTACATATACTCATAATACCATCAATTGTATTTGTCAATGCATTCCACACAGCCATAATACGCTCCCATCCGGAAGAATCCACGTCATTCATGACATCACGTAAGTTTTCAAATGCGCTAACCATCCGATCAGAACTACTTGCTATGTTTTTCACTCCGGAATATAAACCCTCGTTCAGTTCCTTTGAGAAATCTTCTACGTCCTGTTTTACCTGAGCTATCTTCAAGGCTGTCCCCAAATCATCGGTATTCCGGATGGCATTATTCAACTCCTCTTGAATTTCTTTTGCCAGATCGCTTGTCTTGTCTTTGACTCCGTTGAGCTTTTCCTTCAAATTATCCCTATACTCAATCCAGATATCAACTTTTTCGGAAAGCTTATCAGTGTCAGTTTTCTTGTAGTCAAAAGTTGTATCACGCTGTCGGAGCTTGGGCATCTGAAAACTTTTCTCCATGTTTTCGCCAACT
>ULKY01027659.1_pt1 | contig 17532 bp, 13 predicted proteins | sample 1951261 | NCBI WGS metagenome assembly ULKY01 (sample SAMEA4835511, study PRJEB28245) | human gut metagenome | biome: gut microbiome; material: fecal sample | place: Denmark | collected 2008 | reverse complement strand
CGGCTGTTGACGAACCATAAGGGTTGACAGATTGTGATGCATCTCCGAGAATAGTCTTCCGGCAGGGGTAAAGTTTCTGAATTACTTTGTATTGGATAGGAGAATAATCCTGCATTTCGTCTATCAAAAGATGTTTGACACCGGACGAAGCAATATTTCCGTCTAAAGCCAGATGCAGGTATGCCAAAGGTGCCAGGTCAGCGTATTCCAACATCCGGTTCTTGCGTAATTTGAATAGTTCGGGTTTACCTACCCATACGAAAAATTCTTTATAAATCTGAAGATCGTTGTTACCTGCAAACATCTTCTTTATTTCTTTCTTCAACAGATTTTTCTCTGAAGTGGTAATTGTAAAGTAGTATTGCACCTTCATCATTTCCAGGATATAATCCGTCATAGCTTCAGAACGCTGGCGCATGGGGTAACGGTTGAAGCGCCTGAATTGCTCTTCAATATATTCGGCGGGAATTGTGATGTGCCTGGTGAGTTTTACTTCTGCTGCTTTGAAGTAGTTGTTTTCCATATAGAGGATGAACTTATCGAGCTGTGAAATAAACTCGAAGGAAGATTTGTATTTGATCCGTTCAATGAAGTCCGAAGACGTTTTTTCGAGTAATTCCGTTACCTGTTCAAAGAAGTTCTGGTATTTGTATTTGTTTTCAAGAACTCCCGAAAGAATCTGCTCCATACTGGTTTCGGGCACACTTTCTTCGCCAAGCTCGGGAAGTACGTTCGAGATATAATCACCGAAAACTTTATTGGGTGAAATAATAAGTATATCTTTTGAGGAAATATTCCCTTTCAACGTATAGAGCAGGTAGGCGATGCGGTGTAAGGCAATGGATGTCTTGCCCGATCCGGCAACTCCCTGGATAATGAGCACGTGGGCTTCTTCATTACGAATGATCTGGTTTTGTTCCCGCTGGATAGTGGTGACAATATTCTTCATTTTATCATCGGCATTGCTGCTGAGTTCCTTCTGAAGAATTTCATCATGTACAGTCAGCGAGCTTTCTATCATATATTCCATTTTGCCTTTACGGATGCGGTATTGGCGTTTAAGTGAAATATCTCCGTTGATTTCACCGGTAGGGGAGGTATAAACCGCTTTCCCCAGTTCGTAATCGTAGAACATACCGGAAATGGGAGCTCGCCAATCGTATATCAGGTTCGTCTTACTTTGTGAATCATAGAACGTATGTATGCCTATATAAATAGGTAAAACACTACTGCCGTTTTTCTTTTCCTCGAAATCTATCCGTCCGAAATAGGGGATATCCAATATTTTGCCCAACCGCCTGCGTTTGTCAATTACGCTTTCACCCAGTGCGAAATGATTGAGGATGCTTTCGCGCATGGATCGGATTTCATGCGGATCGATATCTTTGTTTGACCAGATATAATCTTTGTATTCCTGTAAGGTTTCTACATGTTCTTTGACTGATGTATCGGTGTTCTGAATCGTATCATTAATGATGCCGATGACCTGTTGCAAGTACTTTTTTTCCTGTTGTTCTGATAGATTGAATGTCATAACTCTTTTAATTTTTTATCTGGGAAGTTTGGAAAGGGTGGCAAAGTTAGTCCGAATTGTCAGGTTATTAAATAGTTATTTATAGCTATATATCCATCCTTTTTTCTACATTTGCACGTCATTACAAAAGAAAAACAATGGATATTCTTGATCTTGCCAGACGGAATCAACAGAAAGCCCGGAAAATTATAGAAGACACAAAGATCATCCCTATTTGGGAAAGTATAGGTGCCAGAGTGAATTTAGTAGGTTCTTTAAGTACAGGATTGCTGATGAAGCATCTTGACATTGATTTTCATATTTATACCTCATAATTTAGTCTGTGTGATAGCTTTCAGGCAATGGTGAAGTTTACGGAAAACAAGTCTTTCATGAAGATGGAGCATAAGAATCTGCTGGATACAGAGGAAGCATGTGTGGAGTGGCATGCTTGGTATCGGGATGCAGATAATGCGCTTTGGCAGATAGATATGATCCATATTTTGGAAGGTTCCCGGTATGATGGCTATTTTGAGAAGTTTGCCGAACGGCTTTCCGCTGTTTTGACCGATGAAACAAGGTATGCCATTTTAAAATTGAAATATGATACGCCCGAGTCGGAAAAGATTATGGGAATAGAGTATTATAAAGCTGTTATCCGGGATGGCATACGCAGTTATGAGGACTTTATGGAATGGAGAAGTCTGCATCCGGTTACGGGAATTATGGACTGGATGCCGTAACTTGCATATTTCTTTCGCAGAGCGGTTAGCTTAGTATTCCTGACTTTAATCCTGCATTGATAGCTTCGATAGAATTCTGTACCCCTAATTTGTGCAATAGGTTTTGCCGGTGAATATTGACCGTATGAATACTGATGCAGAGATTGTGAGCTATCTCTTTACTTAATAATCCTTTTTGAATAAGCTGTAAAATCTCCAGTTCACGCTGTGTCAGATGAATCCGTGGAATAGATACTAAAGTAGGCGAGAACATTTCTCCATTTTTGAGATTCAATACAGTGCATTCCACTTGATCAGTTTCCGTCTGATTGGGTGCAATCTCTATATTTCCAAGTATCAGCCACGCTTTTCCGTTGAGGCTTTGTTCTAAAACCTGTTGCCGGCTGATTACCCGTATGTACTGTTGTTTGGCATTCATCAGCCGGAAACTATAGATATTACAATAATCATTTCTTTGTTCGTGAGGTAGGCTATAGATAAACTTGCTAAGGTTAATCTGCAATTGCTCCAGTCGGGCGAAATCGTCCGGATGAAAGCGTGATTCCAAATAATCTCCCTGCTTCTCCAGAGTAGCTATTTTCCGGCTGTCATATCCCAGTATATCTGCAAAGTTAGAAGATGCGAAAGCATATCTGTATTTATAAACATCAACTACAAATGAGCAACTTCTGCTGATTTTGGACATCTGTTGTAGCACAACTTTATCCTGTTCCCATATGGCATAGTCGATTTCATTTGCAGACAAATGTTGCTTTGCCCACATCTCTTCTCTTGTGATTTCAGTTGATTTCATGCAGTGGAGTAATTTCACGCAAAAATATAATAACCGTTGATTTATCCGGGTAAGATCACTTGCTTTTTTATTATTTTTCCTACATTTGCTGTGTAGAATTCACATAAAACGATTGTTCAACTCATGAAACATCAACTCTGTATATAGCTACGCTCCACGAATAGTACTTTCCAATAAAAGCTATTCGGCTATCCTGACGGATTTTTGTAATTCGTCACAGAGTTTTCCTATCTGATTATTTACATCGAGTGGCACGCAGCTATGTGCATAGCTGTGTGGCATGCGTTTATTTTAGTTGAACAATGAATTATACGTATAAGCAAATATGGCTCATCAACTTTCCTGTGATGATGAGCATCCTGATGGAGCAATTAATCAATATTACTGATGCTATTTTTCTGGGACATGTAGGCGAAGTGGAGTTAGGTGCTTCTGCGCTTGCAAGTGTTTATTATCTGGCCATTTATATGCTCGGTTTTGGCTTTAGTTTGGGTTTACAGGTTATGATTGCCCGCAGAAACGGGGAACAAAGATACGAAGAAACAGGCAGGACTTTCTTCCAGGGATTATTGTTCCTGAGTGGACTGGCTATGTTTTTAAGTCTTGCGTCCTATATACTGTCACCTGTTATCCTGAGATATTTCATCCGTTCACCGGAGATTTATAATGCTGCGGTTGATTATCTGACATGGAGATGTTTCGGTCTGCTATTCTCTTTTCCATTTCTGGCATTCCGCTCTTTCTTCGTGGGAATTACGAAAACGAGAGTTTTGTCGTGGGCGGTTATAATGGCGGTTCTTATCAATATCCCTTGTAATTACTTGTTTATTTTCAGTCTCAATCTGGGTATATCCGGGGCAGCAATGGCTTCTTCACTGGCTGAAGCCGGTTCTTTATTAATTCTGGTTATCTATACTTTTCTGAAAATGGATAAGGAGAATTTAGGGTTAAAACCTGTTTATGATAGGAAATTGCTAAATTCACTTTTTCACTTATCCGTATGGAGTATGATGCATGCTTTCATTAGTGTTGCTCCGTGGTTTTTATTCTTCGTGGCTATCGAGCGGTTGGGAGAAAAACAACTGGCAGTGTCGAATATTATAAGAAGTGTTTCTACCGTTTTTTTTGTAATAGTCAATTCGTTTGCGGCTACTACCGGTTCACTGGTCAGTAATCTGATAGGTGCGGGTGAGGGGAGAAGTATGTTCCGGCTTTGTGGTAAAATTCTCAGATTGGGATATGCAATCGGTCTTCCTTTGATAATTATTGCTATGTTATTTAATCAACAGATTATCGGATTTTATACGGATAATGCAGAATTAATCGAACTTGCTCAGTATCCGTTTATCGTGATGTTGCTGAATTACACATTTGCTTTGCCTGGTTATGTTTTTATGAATGCAGTAACAGGTACAGGTAATACCCGGATTGCATTTATCTTTCAGATTTCCACTATTGTCGTCTATCTGGCTTATTTGTATCTATTGAGTTATTGTTTCACAACGACTTTACCGGTCTATTTGACGGCTGAGTATTTGTTTGTGATTCTATTAGGTGTTCAATCTTGCGCTTACCTGAAGATAAGCGGTATTAGTAAGGGAATAAAGTAATATAGCCGATACCTTTATTTTATTGGTAAAGTGACGATCATTCGTATTCCTTCCTTATATGCAGGATCTATTTTTATCTCTCCGGCAAGTCGTTTTGTGATGAGCCGGCAGAGATATAATCCCAGTCCATTACCGGGAACAAAAGTGTCAAGTTTGGAGAAGCGGTTGAATACTTCTTCATGTTTCTCTTGAGGAATACCGCAACCGGTATCGGTGACGTATATCAGGATTTCTTCTTTGGATTTATCCACCCTATATCCTAAAGTGATCTGACCTTTTTCTGTGAATTTATTAGCATTACTCAGCAAGTGTTCGATTACTTGGGTCAGGTATTGGGCATTGCTTGGAATAATCATACTTTCTTCTGTAATCTCCAGTTTATATTCTATGCTCTCCTTTTTCTTGAGTTGCTTCATTTCATGTACACAAATACTTTTCAGATCTGTAGGCTGACAGGGAAGTTTCTCTTCGGAAACATCCAGATTGGCAACTTCCAGCATACTGTTGATAAGGCTTGTCAGTAATACAGTATTCTTTTGAATTTCTGGTGGAAACTCTTTGCGCATCTCCACATCGATTTCTTCATTCATGATCAGATCGGAGAATCCGACAATAGCGTTGAGTGGAGTACGTATCTCATGGCAGATTGAGTTGATAAATGATTGTTTCATCTTTTCGCTTTCCTGTGCTTTGAGATGCAAGGCTTTTAATTCCATTTTCATCCTTTTCTCCTTCTTCCAGGAAAAATATAAATAGGTACAGATAAGTACTACGATTATCAATAAAATGCTGAGAGAAATGAGCATCGTTTTCTTATTTTTTATCTCCAGCATAGTCTTTTCATTATTGAGAGTATTCAGATCATACTTTACTTGTAATTCATTGAGCTGCTTATGTGTAGCTTCTGTGCTTAATGAATCCTGAATCTGATGTGAAATCTTCAAATATTTCAGAGCATTCTGATAATCTTTGATTGCTTCATAAGTCATGGAATTGATGTTGTATAATCCGGGCAGATTCTGTGGTGCTAATGTTTCTGCAAATTTAATCAGACTGTCATTGGCTGCTATTGCCTTGCGAAAATCTCTTTCGGTACGGTTATTGGAATAATAGTTGTTGGCACAAAGATAATAATTGTATTTATCCAGATCATTAGTCAGACTCTTACCAATTTCCTGAATACGCTTCCAGTAATATTTTTCTTGTTCTAATGTCAGATATGGCAAACTGCTAATCATAAATGAATAGTACTGAAGGAGATATAAATCTATATTATAGAAAGGACGATGTTTTTGGTAATCATTTTTGTATTTTTGCTCTACCATATTAATAAGCTGTTCCATGATTTTCACAGCTTCTTTGTTCTTACCTGCTTGGGCGTATGTAAAACATACTCTCCAGGTAATGAATTTTTTGTAGATGTATTTTTCTTTTTCCGGGAGTGTTTCTGTAAGTTGCATGGCTTTATCCAAATAAGGTATTGCCTTTTTGAATTGATCACTCATATAGAAACTCGTTCCCATATTATAGGCTGATGCTATTTGTTTGTATACATTGTCTTCTTTATCTGTCTCTACATTCTTGGAATCTAATTCTTCTTTGATAGCTTCCGTTCTCTCTCCGGAGTAGCATCGTGAGTCAAAAGTTCGCATATGATAAAAAGGTAATAAACTTTTGAGTTCATCCTCGGTCGCTATCTTTTTAAAATATTCGGTGTATTTGGCTATTGTATCTTTATTGTATTCGCTGATTCCGGCGATAAGAATATCGTCGAGTGCATTCAGCATATTTTTTCTGTCATCAATTGTGGCTGCTTCCTGGTACATCTTTAATAGATAAAGATGGGCTTCAGGATTTTCCTGATAGAGGTCTGCCAGATTTCTGTATATTTGAATTCTTTTCTCGGAAGACTGGGTGTTTTTTAAAACACCTAGGAGGCTATCTGCTGCCTGTGTTTGGTTTGAGGCAAGCACTGTCGAATTGATAAGTATAAATATAGCAGTTAGTAAATGTCGCATAATATGTCGCTACTTTGTAATGGCGCAAATCTACTGCTTTTTTTCGTGATTTTGTGTTGTTTGAGAAGAATATTTTCGGAGGTTTATCTTTGGTATTTTTTACCTTTCTGATTTGCTTTCTGAATTTATCCGATTTAGTGATAAATACTTGTTTAACTGCAATTCCCAGAAGTGTAATTCTTGTGGATCAGAAAGAAAACCTTATATTTGTAACATGACGATAAATGTCATATAAATCTTTATAGACTTAATACTTAAAAGCGTAACTAAATGGCAAAAATCAATTTTTACCTTCTCTTTAATGGCAATTGCGAAGAGGCATTCAATTTTTATAAATCAGCTTTTGGTATAGATTTTACTTTTATAGGCAGATATGGGGATATTCCTCCGCAGAATGGGATGCCTCCGATTTCTGAGGATGAAAAAAATAAAATAGAGAATATCTGTTTGCCTATTGCTGAAGAGACTGTTTTGATGGGAGCGGATGTTTGCGGCTATATGGCGCAAAATACTGTATTCGGTAATAATTTCTCTCTTTATATAGAAGCTGATAGTAGAGGAGAGGCAGATCGATTGTTTGCCGGGTTGTCAACAGAGGGACGTGTAACGATGCCTATGAGTGAAGCACATTGGGGGGATTATTTTGGAATGTTTACTGATAAGTTTGGTGTGAATTGGCTGATAAATGTCCGCAAGAATATAGGGTAATTATATAGTGATAAATTAAAAGAATAATAGTTTTACTATGGAAGAAATGTATTGTCAGAGTTGTGGTATGCCACTTGTAAAGGCAGAAGATTTTGCAACAAATAAAGACGGAACTCCTATGAGTGAGTATTGCATCTATTGTTTTAAAGATGGAGCTTTTACAGGGGATATCAGTATGGAGGATATGATCAATATCAGCCTGAAGCATATGAGGGAACTCTTCAAAGGTGATCCTGATTTCAACGAGCAGGCAGCATTGATTAAAATGAGAGATTTTTTCCCGGAGTTAAAGAGGTGGAAGAAGTCTCTATAATCTTTTCTTTTGGAAATGCAGAGGCTGTAATTTAAACTGTGTCAGCAAAGCAAACAAAAAAAAGTATTAACTTTGCTAACACAGTTTTTTTATGAGTGAAGAATTTGATTTTGAACGGATCAAGAACAAGGCAATCGAGCAGCTCAAGGCTGGCAAGCCCTTGTTGGGTAAGGACGGAGCTTTTGCCCCGTTATTGGAGAGCATTTTAAATGCAGCCTTAGAAGGTGAGATGGATGCCCATCTTTCCGAGGATGAACGCATGAGTGGCAACCGTCGTAATGGCAAGATGCAGAAGCAGGTGCAAACTTCTATGGGTGAGGTGACCGTTTCTACACCCCGTGATCGTAATTCCAGCTTCGATCCTCAGTTTATAAAGAAGCGGGAGACCATTCTTGCGGAAGGTGTTGCTGACCGCATAATCGGCCTTTATGCCCTTGGTAATAGTACACGTGAAATAAGCGATTGGATGGAAGAGAATCTTGGTAACCGTGTGTCTGCCGAAACAATCAGTTCCATCACTGACCGGGTACTTCCGGAAATAAAAGCGTGGCGTTCGCGTAGCCTGGACTATAATATCTTCAATATTTTTCAATGAATTATACAATCCGATAATTCCCAATATAGAGACCAAAGTTAGTACACTTGATAAGCCAAAGAAAGATAGGAATATTTTAATACTATTTATTGATATTCCTCCCCAATGGAGATAATTATAGTTATCCGAAAGTTGCCTGAGTATTACCAATATAAATAATGGTAAATATGAAGATACGAATAAAGCAAATTTAGCTCCTTTCTTTAAATCGTTATTCTTATATCTCATACGTTTCGTTTTTCAAAAAATATCCTCCGGTTTTAGGCGCACCTCTAAACTCTATCAAGTTTTTATCTTGTAAAACCTTGATATATCGCATAGTCGTTCTTAAACTCTTGTTGATATGCTTACTGATTTCAGAAGCATTCAAACCGGGAGTGGTTGTCAGCAGATTGAGAATCGCTTGTCCATTCTCGTTTATAGCATCATTTACTATGTCATTTACTCTGCCATTTACTGTGTCATAGTTGGCAGAGTTAGTGATTTTACGTTTGAACACTGCTGTAAACATCCCCTCTGTGTGAAATTCCGGTTCGGGCAGATTCGCTTCTCTCATGGCTTCCTGCATACGAGGAATACCGGATGCAACTCTTTCAACCAAGTGCATACGGGTAAATAAACCGAAAATTAGCGGATTACGTGTCATACTTTTATGCCCGAAATCTTTAGCCACAACAGGTAGAAGCCCTCCGGGATTGGAAATCTCTACCCGGTCGTCAAACATTTCTATCATAATGCTTGCGCCTTGTTCGTAGTAATCACGGTGCGACAGGGCGTTTATAATGGCTTCTTTAAATACGGTCAGAGGTATTTCCCAAATTTCCTCTCTTGGTCCTGCTCCCTCTATTTTATAGGCTACTTGCAGTTTGCTTTCCAGCCAAGACATAGCCTGTAGATATTGCTGGTACAGTGAACCTCCGAAAGTTTTATCATCTATAATATAGACTTTATTTGTTCCCTTGAAAAGGACACATCTTGTAATAGCATGTGGAAACTTTCGTTCAGGTTGTTTTCCGAAAAACATCGCCGCTCCATTTTTTGTCGTTCCGTTCCCGGTAAATAGTTCCAAGTTTTCAAATATTTGTTTGTCGGGTGTGGACGGACTTAGTTTTGCTTCTGTTCGAAAGTCTTTAATCATTTGTTCGTCTGCATCCGTGTAGATATTGAACCAATGGCAGGGTATATGGTCAAAAAAGATTTTGTTACACTCCTGAAAGAAGCTGCGCATTTCTTCGGCTGTACGAAGTTTCTGTGAGTTTGCCCCCTCACGCACATAGATAGAACCGGAAAATATATAAGGTTTATCCTTGCCGGACGGAACATCAATCACCCAAACAGTTTTATTGCTAATATTTACGGGATACAATTCACAGTGGAGTGCAGGAGATATTTCGCTGATAGAACCTTGAATGGCAGAACGCTTATCGTTTTCTAAGTTAGTATCTACCACTTGTCCGTTATCATCTACTCCAATAAGCAAATATCCTCCGTCTGCATTGGCGAAAGCACATATTTCCTCTGTCAGTTCACGAACTTTTGAAGGAACACGAACCTTAAATTCCACATTGTAGCCTTCTCCGCTATCAATGAGTGATTGTATGTTTTCTGTATTTAACATGAACTTTTATAATAGTACCACAAAAATAGTTATTTGTTACGATTGTAAGTTATTAGTTTCATTTTATTTATGGTAAAACATCCCTCTTTTCGCTTTTATCAATATTGTATTTATTGAACAAGCCCAGTCTTTGAGCGAAGTTGACAGCTTCAATCGAATTGTTAGCTTTCAATTTTTGTAATATATTCTGTCTATGACTATTCACTGTATTGATACTAACTTTCAATGTTTCTGCTATCTCTTTACTTAATACGCCTTTCTTCATTAATTGTAAAACTTCTAATTCCCGGTTTGTCAAAGCTTCATCCAGTGTATCAGATAAATCTATAAATATCTGTTCTCCTGTTTTAAAGTTATATAAGTGGCTTTTAATAATTTCCGATTCATGGCTTGTGGCATAATTATAGATGGTACGCAATGTCCTGAATCGTATGCCGATGGTATTCTCCGCAAGCCCATTGTTCCTAAGCCATGTCTCGTGTTTCTTTAGCCAAGCAACATCCATATCTGTGAAATGAATGTTTAGATGTTTATTGTACTTGATGAGTGAGTTATAAACTTGTTTGACGGAGAGCATATATCCACGTCTGTTCTCGTCTTGTAATAGCTGAATGTATTCTTTAAATGCTTCTTCTACTGTTTTCGGTTTAACCGAATTAGAGATTTGATCACTTAAACTATTGGCAATAAATAATTTATCTTCTGATTTTAGTTTAGCTATTTCCGTTTCATACTCTTTTTTCTTATTAGCTATGAGTATGTTAATATGCTCTCTGTTAGGACAATTCGATTTTGGAATGTTCTTTTCAAAGTTCCAGTGTTCTGCTCTTACAGACACACCTAAACTTTTATACTTTCGTTTGCCATCCATGCAGACACAAACCATAAGCGGATGTTCACCATTACCAAGAGTTTTTGACTTGTAACACAATACATTAACGGTTGTAGCCATATCATTTTTCGGTTTACATCTTGGTTTACATGAGAGTTGAAAAACCACCGAAAAAGACACCGAAAAGACATAAAAAAAGCAGCTACTTTTATTAGTAACTGCTTGATAACTAATCTTTTACAAGTGGTGCCACCAGGAATCGAACCGGGGACACAAGGATTTTCAGTCCTTTGCTCTACCAACTGAGCTATGGCACCATTGTTTCTCTTTTGCGGTTGCAAAGGTAGTGAAACTTTTGGACTATGCAAGCGCTTTGGAGATAAAAAACGCTGATATTTGCCTATGTGGCTAAGTATCAGCGCTTATGTTTTAAGAAAAAAATGAATTCAGCTGTTTATTTGTTCTCACAAATCTTTATCTGCTCTTACAAATCTTTATTCGCCAGCTTTTTCGCCTTCACTCTCGGTAGTTTCCTCTTTCAGTGGATTCCATCCTTGTGCTTTCAGTTCAAACTCTTGACCATCGCGAGTGATCAGTGCACAACCTAATTCCGGTTTAGTGATGTGTCCTATTAACTTCACACCTTCCATTTCAGAAATCTTCTCGTGATCGGCAATGGGAACGGTGAAAAGCAGTTCGTAGTCTTCGCCACCATTAAGAGCGCATGTTGTCAGATTCATATTGAACTCTTCAGCCATGACGGCAGTCTGATAGTCAATGGGGATATGTTCCTCATAAATGCGGCAGCCTACTTTACTTTGCGTGCAGATATGCAACAATTCAGAAGATAGACCATCTGAAATATCCATCATAGAAGTGGGTTGAATACCTTCTTCCGCCAGTTTCTCAATGATGTCGCGGCGAGCTTCCGGTTTTAATTGACGTTCCAGCAGATATTCCTTTCCGGAGAAATCAGGTTGCATATCAGCCTTACCTTTCAAAGCCACTTTCTCGCGTTCCAATAATTGTAAGCCCATATATGCGGCACCCAGATCACCGGTTACGCAAATCAAATCTGTTTCTTTCGCACCATTTCGGTAGACAACCTTATCTTTGTCTGCCTCACCTATACAAGTGATACTGATTGCCAGTCCCGTAAGAGAAGAAGAGGTGTCGCCTCCTATGATATCCACATCATATTCTTCGCACGCCAGACGGATGCCCGCATACAACTCTTCCATATCTTCCACGGAGAAACGCTTGGAAAGAGCCAGAGAAACGGTGATCTGTTTGGGCGTACCATTCATGGCGTAGATATCGGAGAAGTTCACGACAGCCGCTTTATAGCCTAAGTGCTTCAGCGGGACATAAATCAAATCGAAATGCACACCTTCCATTAGCAGGTCAGTGGTAATCAAGACTTGTTTTTCAGTAGGATAGGAGAGTACGGCAGCATCATCGCCTACACCGTACCGGCTGGATTCATTCTTCAGTTCAATACCATCGGTAAGGCGGCGGATGAGGCCGAATTCACCGAGGCTTGATATTTCTGTTCTCATGATTATGCTCTGTTTATCAATTCTCTCATAATTTCTGTCATCTTCGGCTGGGCGGCATCAGCAGCTTTCTGCACTTCCTCGTGTGTCACCTCTACGATCTTACCTTCCACGCCAAGGTCGGTAATTACCGAAATACCGAATACCTTGATACCGCAATGATTGGCAACAATCACTTCCGGCACTGTAGACATACCCACTGCATCGGCACCGAGGATATGGAATAATTTATATTCGGACGGTGTCTCAAATGTCGGACCTTGCGTACCGATATATACACCATGCTGTACTTTGATACCCTTTTCCGCTGCAATTGCATTAGCCTTACGAATTAACTCTTTATCGTACGCTTCACTCATATCCGGGAAACGCGGGCCATATGGAATATTCTTGCCACGCAACGGGTGCTCCGGGAAGTAATTGATGTGATCTGTAATAATCATCAGGTCGCCGATTTCAAAATCCGGATTTGTACCACCGCTGGCATTCGAAACAAATAGGGTTTTGATACCCAGTTCGCGCATTACACGTACCGGAAACGTTACCTCCTTCATTGAGTAACCTTCATAATAATGGAAACGTCCCTGCATTGCCATGATATCCTTGTTTCCCAATTTTCCGAATATCAGTTTTCCGCTATGTCCTTCTACCGTCGATACGGGGAAGTTCGGAATTTCCTCATATTTTATTTCGTACTTCTCGGTGATTTCGGTGGCAAGACTGCCTAAACCGGTTCCGAGGATAATTGCTGTCTCAGGTTGTGTGTGCATCCTACCTTTCAGGTAAGCTGCTGTTTCTTGAATGAGCTCTAACATAGCCAATAATATTTTGGTTAAATATATGTTGTTGATTTTGTAAAAATTCTATCTCAATCGGTAAAATGTACAAATACGGCTTTAACGTTTCGGCGAGTGCCGGATGGTGTTGCAACCTTGTCGCATCCTTTTCCGTGGTGATAATCAGCTTCTTCTTTCCTTCCAGACGTTCGAAGCGTTCTTTTATAGCTTGCAAATCCTTGCTGCTGAAATCATGATGGTCGTCAAACTGACATAAGTTTACGTGCGGTGTGTGCACTTTTAGCTTTTCCACCAGCGGTGCAGGCGAAGCGATTCCTGTTACCAGTAATACTTGTTCGTCTTTTTCCAGTGATGCGAGGGTTCGGCGTTTTTCTCCGAAGAGCGGTGTTAATGCTCCATATCGGAACGAGGAAAAATAAAGTTGCTGATACGGATACAGCTTTAGTCTTTTCGTGATGATATTGAAATCTATAGGTTTGATATCTTCCGGGCATTTTGTCACGATCACGATGTGCGCCCTGTTTTTGCCACTTTCAGGTTCGCGTAATCGTCCTGCCGGAAGTAGGGTATCGTCTGAAAAAAGCCTGTGGAAATCTGTCAGTAGAATGTTCAGTCCGGCTTTTACGTACCGGTGTTGGTAAGCGTCATCCAGTAACACTACATCTACTTTGGGGTGGTCCAATTTCATCAGTTGTTCAATGCCGTGACAGCGGTTCTCATCTACAGCTACCCGGATAGCCGGGAATTTGGTTTTTATCTGATAGGGTTCGTCACCAATGCGCTTTACATCCGTTTCTTCCGTAGCAAGTACATACCCCTTGCTTTTTCGTTTATATCCGCGGCTCAGCATGGCAACGTTTGTTCCCGTTTGTTGTAACAGCTTGATAAGATACTCCGTGTGTGGTGTCTTGCCTGTCCCGCCTACAGCGAGGTTGCCGACGCATACCACAGGTACGTCAAAACTCTTTGATCGGTAATATCCCCAATCAAAGAGTTTATTTCTTAGGCGTACCCCCATCCCGTAAATCCACGAGACGGGGTATAGCCAATAGTGTATCTTAACCAGCGGTTCTTCCATTCACTCCTTTCTTTAATTGATGTTCAACTCGAACGGAATGCGTGCCTGAATTTTATCGCAGTTCTCAAAATTATTCAGCCAGTCGAATTGGTTGTAAAGTTCACCGACTTTGCCTTTCAGTATCCGAGATTGGATATATCCACCGGGTTTCGTATCCGTCAGCATATCGAAGAAACTTTTCTTGCCCGGATAAGACATTACTGTGTAGGCATCCAGTCCGGCCTTTTCGATAGCTATTTCCAAAGCCTTGTCCAGTCCACCCAGTTCGTCTACCAAGCCCAGTTCTTTGGCTTTGGTGCCTGTCCATACACGCCCTTCGGCAATCTTCTTGATTTCATCCGTGGTCATGCCCCGGCCTTCTGCACAACGTTTCACGAACAGTTCATAGCCCTCATTCACCATATTTTGCATCAATGCCTTCTCACCGTCATTCAGCGGACGTCCCATTGCTCCGAAGTCAGCGTATGTATTGGTCTTTACTACATCGAATGACAGACCGATTTTATCCGTCAATCCTTTCACGTTGGGGAACATTCCGAAGATACCGATAGATCCTGTCAGTGTAGTCGGATCAGCTACAATACTGTCCGCGTTGCAAGAGATATAGTAACCGCCTGATGCTGCATAGTCACCCATGGAAACAATCACCGGTTTTTCTTTTTTCAGTTCGGTGACAGCGTACCATATTTGTTCCGAACCGAAAGCGCTACCGCCCGGAGAGTTCACACGCAGCACTACAGCTTTCACGTCCTTGTCATCTTTCAGCTTGCGCAAGTCGCGGATTACCTTATCAGAATTAATTCCGTCTTCGCTGCCGGCATACGAGCTTCCGCTGTCGATGGCTCCATATGCGTAGTACACAGCGACAATATTTCCGCTCTTATCTTTCGGAACGTTCTTCTTCACGTTCACCATGTCTTTTAAGCTTAATATTGGCATACTGTCATCCTTATCTATTCCCACCATTGTTTTCAGGTAGTTACGTACGTCATTTTTGTATACCAGAGTATCTGCCAGGCCATATTCCACGCAGTCATTGGCGGGATAGAACATCAGCATCTTGTCGGCAGCCTCGTTCAGTTTTTCTTTGCTTACGCCTCTTGATTCTGAAATATCACTCAGCATTTGTCCCCAGATACCATCCAGGAATACGGTTACCTGTTCACGATTGGCCGGACTCATTTCTGTAGAAATGAATGGTTCTACAGCTGATTTGTAAGTACCTACTTTGAATACCTGCATTTCAACGCCAATCTTTGATAATAAATCTTTGTAGAAGGTCGGGGTAGAAGCCAAACCGTACCAGCCGATTGCGCCTTGAGGATTCAGCAACACTTTATCCGCTACACTTGCCAGATAATACAGGCGTTGTGAGTATTGGTCACCGTAAGCTACCACGAATTTACCGCTGGTTTTGAAGTCAGCCAGCGCTTTGCGTATTTCTTCCAGAGAGGCAAATCCTATGCCCATTGAACCGGCTTGCAAGTAAATTCCCTTGATGTTTTCATTTTCCTTGGCTTTCTGGATAGACGAAAGAATGTCATCCAGTCCGTACGTAGTTTCATCTTCGCTCAGGAAGATGTCGAAAGGGTTGTCCTGGCTCCGTTCTGAGAGCATACCTCTCATGTCGAGCATCATCACAGAGTTTTTGCGTACCTGAGTTTCAGACTCTGACGAGGACAGCATACTAAACAGTATCAGGATGCTGACGAAAAACAACACGACGCTTGACACGATAATACCTGTGATGGTGGCCAGCGTAAATTTAAAAAATTCTTTCATTGTAGTTATTGTTTTTTGTATGCTAACTTGTAAAAGCTAACAAAGATAAATAATTGAATTGATATTTGCTCTATCTGTCGCAAGGTTTTTCATTTTGTCACACTGTTCATCACAAAACATTATTATCTTTGTGTCGTTTAATGTGAGAAGGAGAACGAACCATGAGTAATAAAATATATCCGATTGGCATACAGAGCTTTGAAAAGATTCGTAGAAACGGATACTTTTATATTGATAAGACAGCGCTTATCTACAGGTTGGTGAAGACTGGCAGCTATTATTTTCTGAGTCGTCCGCGTCGTTTTGGCAAGAGTTTGCTTATATCTACTTTGGAGGCTTATTTCTTGGGGGTACGCGAACTTTTCGAAGGACTTGCTTTGGAACAGTTGGAGAAAGAGTGGAAAAAACATCCTGTTTTGCATTTGGACCTCAACATTGGGAAATATGATACACCTCACAGTCTTGACGATATTCTGAATAAGGCATTGCTAGAGTGGGAAGCTATATATGGTACCGGTGTAGGTGAAGTTACTCTCGCCTTGCGCTTTGCCGGTGTGGTGGAACGTGCTTATAAGAAAACCGGAGAAGGTGTTGTTATTCTTGTTGACGAATATGACAAGCCTATGTTGCAGGCTATTGGAGAAAGAAAACTACAGGTCGAGTTTCGTAGCACCTTGAAATCTTTTTATAGTGTGCTCAAAACAATGGATAGATATATCCGGTTTGCCTTATTGACCGGAGTAACTAAATTCGGTAAAGTCAGTGTTTTTAGTGACTTGAATAATTTGAATGATATTTCTATGTATGAGCCGTTCGTCTCCATTTGTGGAATGACGGAGAAAGAAATACATGATAATCTGGAAGAAGACCTGTACGAACTGGCAGTTATGCAGAAGATGACTTACGAGCGGGTTTGTGCCGAATTGAAAGAATGTTATGACGGTTATCATTTTGTAGAAGATTCTGAAGGCATTTACAATCCTTTCAGTGTGTTGAACACCTTTTATAAAATGAAGTTCGGTAATTATTGGTTTGAGACGGGTACGCCTACTTATCTCGTAGAACTGTTGAAGCATAATAATTATGATCTGGAACGAATGGCTCACGAAGAAACCAGTGTGGATGTACTTAATAGCATTTATGATGACGATAGTCCCATACCTGTGATTTATCAGAGTGGATATTTGACTATCAAAGGATATAATTCTCGCTTTGGCATCTATAGTTTAGGCTTCCCGAACAGAGAAGTTGAAGAAGGATTTATTAGATTTTTAATGCCATTTTATACCCGGGTAAACAAAGCGGAAGCTCCGTTTGAGATACAGAAATTTGTTCGTGAGATAGAGAATGGGCAGCCTGATGCTTTCTTCCGTCGCTTGCAAAGTTTCTTTGCCGATACTCCTTATGAACTGATTAGTGATTTGGAACTCCATTATCAAAACGTCCTGTTTATCATTTTCAAGTTGGTAGGTTTCTATACGGAAGCTGAGTATCACACATCCGAAGGTCGTGTTGATCTGATTCTAAAGACTGAAAAGTACGTTTACGTAATGGAATTCAAGCTTGAAGGTACTGC
>ULKY01021946.1_pt1 | contig 18089 bp, 9 predicted proteins | sample 1951261 | NCBI WGS metagenome assembly ULKY01 (sample SAMEA4835511, study PRJEB28245) | human gut metagenome | biome: gut microbiome; material: fecal sample | place: Denmark | collected 2008 | reverse complement strand
CTGAACCTCATTATCATCATTGATTTCGGATCCCGGGACTGCAAAAAATGCGGTAAATTCTTTTATCTCTCCGTCAGAATCTCCCTTAGAGGAACTCTTTCCTCCTGCTCCACATCCTGCGAGCAGGGTTGCTGCCATTGCCGAGGCAAGCAGCATGCTTACAATTTTTTTTCTCTTCATCTTGTAATACCTCCCTTTGATAGTATTTATTTTATCAGTTTGCAGGTTTGAAACAATCGGATGAACTATAGTAAGAAACAGGGTAAATTATAGATCGTAGATACGCACTATAATTTACCCTGTTTCTTACTTCCTGTTTTCTTTAACTTCCCTGCTGCATCTGTTTTCGGAATCTGGCCGGTGTGCACCCTTTCACCTGAATAAAACGGTTTACAAAATAATCCAGATCATGATATCCTACTTCTTCTGCAATCTGCACAATTTTTTTATCCGTGCGGATCAGAAGGCCTGCGGCCTGCTCCATCCGGAAATTGTTCAGATAGTCCTTGAAGGAAAGACCATATTTTTTCCGAAACAGCTGCCCGAGATAGGCACTGTTGACATAGTATTTTTCACTGAGACCCTTCAGCGTGAGGTTGGCGGCATAATTCTCTTTGATTTCTTTTTCTACCATGCCGAGAACGCCCCTGGAAACGTTTTTTCGAAGCTGAGAAAGATAATCGCCGTATTCACATGCAAAGCGCGCCATATGCGCCTTACTGCCACGCAGGATACCATTCTCAAAGCTGCTTTCACTGATCAGCCGCAGGATTTCTTCCTGGTTTACGTCATTATCCTGCTCACTCGCCAGATGGATCAGTTGGAAAAGCAGATAATTGATATTCAGATTCATGCTCTCAGCATTCATTCCCATCTGACTCATTTCTTCATAAAACTGTTCTACTGCTTTCCGGATCTCCATGTGGTTATTCTGTTCAATGGTGGTAAGAAGCTGATCCAGCCCCTGTTTGCATAAGACCATTCCAGCCGCTGTAACCTGCACTTCATCCTCATAATAATAGATTTCTTTTCGTGCCCGGAACCCCTGAAAAGAGCGGAGCATACAGGCATTACCATACGATCTTGCCACATTGCTGATATCTGGTACTTTTTTCCCAACCAGCATAATAACCGGCTGTTTCGTATTATTGACAAGATATTGCCGGAATGCAGAAAGGTATGTTTTATCATCCATTCCCAGACGCTCCGCAAGGTTTTCAGAATATACAAAACCAATATCATATATTTTTTCATCCGCAGAAACATCAAATACACAGTGCTTGGCATCTTCTTTCAAAAATTCTCTGCAGCAGTCATACAGCTCTCTTTGAAAATTCCGCAGGTCTTTATCGCTCTGTTCTTCCAGATTGTTCGGCTGTTCTTTCTGAATCTCCACATAACGGATTCCCTGCGTATCTTTCATGTGTTTTTTTACGTAATTAAGATTGACATCATCGTATTTTCCATGGATTAAAGAGATCAGATGTCTCGAAAAATAGGCATGTTCCATTTCCTCATGTGCCTTTGATTCCTGTCTCTCCCGGTCTGATAATGCACGAACCTTATGCAACAGTTTTAACAGGGTTTCCCGGTCAACAGGTTTTAACAGATATTCCGTACATTTATTCTGCATGGCACGCCTTGCGTAATCAAACTCCGCATAACCGCTCAGAATAACAAAATACGCATCCGATATTTCTTCCCTTCGTATCTGCTCCAGTAATTCCAGACCTGTCATACCAGGCATCCGGATATCTGCTATGATAAGATCCACTTTTTCTTTTTTCAAATATTCCAGTGCTTCCAGACCGTTTTCTGCCGTCGCAGCAATTTCAAATCCTTCTTTTTCCCAGTCTATGATGACCTTAATTCCCTGCAGGATAAAGGGTTCATCATCAACCAACAGTACTTTTAACATTTTTCTCCTCCCTGCTCTACACTACATATACTCCAGGGGCATCCAGATTGTTATCAGTGTACCCACCCCTTCTTCTCCATCCAGATCGATCTTCACTTTATTTTCCGATACCATTTTCAATCTTAAACATGCATTGACAATTCCTACCCTTCCTTTCTTTTTCAGCATCTCAATGTCTGCGTTTCTCATGTTTTCCAGAAGTTCCTGCCTTTTGCCTTCTTCCATTCCGTTCCCAGTATCTTCTATTTCCATGCAGATCAGCTCGTTTTGTTCATATACTCTTACAAAAATCCAGCCTGGAGACGCTTTACTTTCAATTCCATGCACACATGCATTTTCTACGAATGTTACCAGCGTAAGTTTTGGAACCTTTCTTTTTCTGCATTCTTCATCAATCTCAATCTGATAACTCAGTCTTTCTCCGAAACGATATTTCTGGAGTGCCAGATACGCCTTTACAAATTCCACTTCCTGTTCAATCGTCACAGAGTCCTCGCCCCATTCGACATACTGTCTTTGCATGACAGCCAGTTTTTCAACCATATCCGCTGTTTCATTCTCATTTTTCAAAATGCTGTGCATGCGGATGCTCTCAAGTGCATTAAACAGAAAATGAGGATTAATCTGGCTGTGAAGGGCAAGAAGTTCTGCATTTTTGCGGCTGACAAGCATCTCCTGCTCTACGAGTTTGTTTTTATAAACTGTCTGAATCAGCTCATTTGTCCTGGCCGCCATTCGATTGTAGCTTCGAACCATACTTCCGATTTCATCTTTTCCGCCTTCATGACGCATCGGTACAAGCTGTTCGGAATCCACGCTTTTAAACACTTCATTCAGCTCCGTAATACGTTTTGTGAACGAATGATTCAGGATATGTACAAAAAAGAATGGCAGAATCGCATTAATCAGGATCAGAAGCAGAATACTCGGTAAATTATGAGCAATATTCGCAATCGCGTTCTCCCCCGTACGTCTGACATACACCTCAAGTTCCGTACCATACAGATTGACCGTCTGATGATATCCCTTCTTTATTTTATCATCCAGTTCTTCAAAGTCTGAACCTGTGCTTCCATGTTTCGTATTGGAAAGTACAATCTGATTCTCCTCACAGATCAAAACTTCGTTGTCAAAATTCATTTTCTGAAGCGTACGCATCATGTTCCCATAGTCAAATTCCAACTGCAGCATTTTTTCCTGATCTCCTGAAAAAAAATCGAGTTTTTGAAGAAATACCACCTTGCGTTCCTCTGCCGTTCCGGATCTGTTTTTGTCATAGACAAAGAAAAAACCTTTTGTTTCCCCACTCTGGTTCAGTTTCTGATACGCCTGCGTTTCTTTCAGATCCTCTATATTACCTACTTTTCCTCCCTTCACAATGGTGTCATTGTTCGTATACATCGTAAATACAATCTGATTCATTCCCAGCAGATTTTCTAACAAAGTATCCTTGAAAAACTCCTGGTATTCCATGATATACTGAGCAGAGGTATCATATTTTCTGGATAGAAAATCATCAATATATCTGCTGGTATAGATCGTTTTTGCCATTTCTCCTGCATTATTTACCACGCTGCTGATGTTGTAGCTTACCGCATTTGCAATGTTGGTCATATCATGTTTCTGCTTTTCCATCTCGGAATTTCTTATGATTAAAAAAACCACGCTGTCCGTAATGATCAGCGGAAGCAGTACGCAAAAAATATATAAAATGTATAATTTCTTTTTGACCGTAAAGTCATCCATCCGTTTTTCAATTTTTTGAAGCAACTCTTTCATTCTCAGAACCTCTCACGTGAATCAGGGAGCAGACACTGCCTGCTCCCTTCTGGATTTTCCAATGTCATCTTTCACACAGTTATCTTATCATATCCAGATTTAGATTGGAATTCTGTTTTCAGTTCTCTTCTTTCAATTTTTTCTCTTGTGATCTCTGTTTTACTGTATTATGATAATATCAAATTTACAGCAGTCCTCCGGAGGCAATATTATGATTGAACATTTAGACGGGATTCACGAAACCGTAACGTATAAAGAGAACAGCAGTCTGCGGCTTTTTGTAAACACAGACTGCGAGGACTATCCCATTCACTGGCATACTCCCATGGAAATCATTATGCCTCTGGAAGGGACTTATACGGTTTTCCTCGGGGATAAACCTGTTCTTCTTCAGGAGGGCGACATTATTTTCATCTGCCCTGGGATCCTTCACTCTCTTGTGGCACCGGAAAACGGAAAACGAATTATTCTGCAGATTGAATGGTCGGTTGTGTCAAAAATCCGCGATCTCAATTCCATCCTCGCGCTGATTTCCCCGGTTCTCACTCTTACTCCTCAGACCGCTCCTGACATCTATTCCGATATTTATCATCTTATCTGCCAGATTCTTTCGGAATATGAAGAGGATTCCTTTCTTTCGGAAGCTGTTATCTATGCGCGCATGCTTGATATTCTTTCTCTGATCGGCAGATACCAGGCCTTTGCATCCTGCCGTTTTGATGCCGGACCGCAAAAGCAGAAAGAATATCTGGATCGTTTTCTTTCCATCTGCAATTATATTGATGAACACTGCACGGAAGATCTTTCCCTTGACCAGGTTGCAAAAACAGCAGGCTTCAGCAAATACCACTTTACCAGACTGTTTAAGCAGTTTACAAATACCACCTATTACAAATACCTTAATCGCAAAAGAATTGATCATGCCATGCTGCTCTTATCCGATCCCGATATTCCTGTCACGGAAGCAGCACTTCAGTCTGGTTTCTCCAGTCTTTCCACCTTTCTTCGCGTCTTCCGTTCTGTCAAACAATGTACGCCTACGGAATTCCGCGATATGTATATTTATCCGGAAAAATTGCAGAAAAATCCCTAATTCCTGCTGCTACAGGTAAACCATGCAAAGTCTGCATGGTTTTTGCTTTCCATTCCATTAGAAGAAGCATACATGCCGATGGTACATCCGACAAAACCACCTGCCTCTTCTGTTGTGTACGGAAGAAGACTGATTTCCTCTGCCGCACATTCCCAGCCATTTTCTGACGCAATCCATACTTTTGCCGTCTGATCATGGCATTGCAGGCGTATTTTCAGCAGTTGTTCCGTCTCTCCTGGCAGTAAAACTTCTGCTGCTTTCGTTTCTGTTCCTTTGATACACGTTACAACACGAAAAACTTTCTGTTCCTGCTTTTTTGCGATTTCCATCCTCAGATGATTCTCATGATTCTGGTAAAGAACCAGACCTGCCGTTTCCTTCTCGTTTTCCGGCACAAAGAAAACTCCTGTTTCCGCTTCAAAGCGATAGCTTTTCTGCCGTAATCCAAGATAGGAGCAATAGGCTGCTTCTGCAATACTTTCTTTTCGGGGATACAACCGCAGCATTCCCTCTTTTTCTTTCAGCGAATAAATGGTTTCATCACACCCGCCAATTCCAATCAGTCTCTGATCCAACTCTTTATCCCAGAAATGAATCTGATCACATTTTGTAACTTCCTGTGCAAAGCGATATTCTTCCATTGGGATTTCCACCTGTTCTTCCAGATGTCCCACTCCAGGCGCAATGACCGGCCATCCATTTTCCCATATCACTTTAGCAAGAAATGTCTCTCTGCCCATACTGCTGTGTTTTCTGCACGGCCGTGAAGCAAGCATTACTACATACCAGTTTCCATGTCCATCATCTACAAGATCTCCATGGCCTGCATAAATCACCGGATAATCCATTCCCAGATTGCGATGTGTAAAAATGGGGTTCCTCGGGCATCCTTCAAACCACTGAAACAGTTTTCTGCTTCTGGCAACTGAGATACTGTGTTCCGGACCTGTACCGCCCTCTGCATGCATCAGGTAATAATATTCTCCGATTTTGTAAATATGCGGCCCTTCCGGCCAGATGCAGTCTTTTACCGCACCTTTCCAGATTGCCATGCTTTCTCCTGTCAGTTTCATGGTGTTCAGATCAAGTTCCTGTACCCAGATTTCCCAGTCCCCATTATATCGCACACCTTCCGGGTTTGGTCTTGTTCCGCAGTAATAGCACTTTCCATCTTCATCAAAAAACAGGCTTGGATCAATTCCTGCTGCTTCTTCACCAAGGTAATATGGATCTGACCACGGGCCTTCCGGATTTTTCGCTGTAACGATAAAATTTCCACCGTAGCTTACATTTGTTGTTATCATATAAAATAATCCTTCATGATAACGAATCGTCGGTGCAAAAATACCTCTTGAGATTTCACTTCCCTCTACTGGAAGCTGCTCCTTCCGGTTCAGAATATTTCCGATCTGTTCCCAGTGTGCCAGATCTCTGCTGTGAAAAATCGGAACTCCCGGGGCATAAACAAAACTTGAATTTACAATATAGTAATCATCCCCCGCCCTGCAAATCGACGGATCCGGATAAAAACCGGATAAAATTGGATTATTTGCCGTTACCATAACTTTCTCCTTTACTGTACATACCCGAATCCAAGAATCGTAAACTGTTTATTCCTGTCTTCTTCTGGTATTGTAATTCTCACGATATGTTTCTTACTCTCTTCCTCCTGGAAAAGAATGACCGCATTGCAATGCAGCCAGTTATTGATATGCGGATCCGCTGTCATACAGTATCCTCCATCTACGGAAATCTCTGCTTTTCCCGTATAAATTTCACCGGAATCTTTAAAAACAAGAAGCAGACTTCTGCAGGTTATCGTCATTTCGAAATAGTTTTTATCGGAATTGGTGCCATCATACATCCAGTTATACGGGAACTGCGGCACAGGTGTAAGTTCTGCATCCATTTCGACACTCTGCAGTTCCCTGTCCACGGCTGTAAATCCACCTTCATCAATTTCGGCTCCTCTGTATCCATCTTTTCGATCCAGCAGACGAACTGTTTCAAAACTCTTTCCGATTGCGGGTGGCTCGCTCATGCATTCTTTCAGTCGTTCTTCCGCCTTCATCTGTCTTTCCAGTGTTTCAACCCCACATTGATTCCTGAGATCGCATTGTTCAAACAAATACTGCAGACAGTCCGCCATAATCGTGTGCCCCATATTGTTTGGATGAAACATATCATAAAAAAACTGATTTTTTGTCAGAACCCGTCCCCGTCCTTTTGGCATCTGAAACTGCGGGCTTACGGCATCCCGTATACTGACCATCGGAAGATCATAGCGGTATCCCACCGGTTTCAGGCGTTCCTGAAGATTCCAGTCATTTGCAAAAACAGAAAACAGAAGCACTACAGCAGGCTTCCAGGGAAGATTCAGCACTTTACGTACAAGGCTTTCATAGCAGTCCCCCTTTGTTTCATCCCCTTCATCATTAACAGCAAATTCGATCACTACAAGATCCGGCTGTTCCTCTCTGCGCAGAACATCTCTGTCAAAACGGATCATTCCCAGTTCCGAAGGGGTGCCTCCCACTCCTGCTTTTATCAATCTGACATTATCCTGTGCTGCAAAGCGCTTCTGAAATAATTTGCAGGACTGATAGGCGTAACATTTTGTATGGATCGGAATTGCTCCCGCCCCCTGCGTGATAGATCCGCCGATATATGCAAGCGTAACTTCTTTTCCGTCTCTGGCTTTTTCAATTACTCTCTGTATCCGGCAGGTATTTCCGAAATTCATCAGAGATCTTTGTATCATTTCCCTGTATTCTTCCGAACGGACATCTATTTTTTCTTCTGCGGTTTCTTTCGGTGCATCATATCCATCATTTAAATAAAGTCTTACACTTGCTTTTCCCAGCAATTCCGGTATCTGAAAGATAAATTTTATCTGCCCCGGAATATCATCATCTTCTGTCCATGTATAATCGGACAGATCTATTTTTCTCTCCATTCCATCTCCGGGCAGTTTGGTTTTCAGATTCGTTCCCCCTCCATAGAGATCCTTTTTTCCATACATCTGAAACACAAATTCAACAGACTCTCTGGGATCATCCAGTTCCACAGAGATTCCGATGCTGTGTACCAGTTTTCGAAATCCTTCTACGTTCTCCAGTAAGGCCAGTTCCTCCTGATCTGTGATATTTCCGGCAATCTGTGCACTGTTGATCAGTCTTCCGTCACTCTCATACACGAACTGGATTCCGGTTCCATCTTCCTGTTTTGATCCAAAAATTTCTTTGTCCTTTAAAATATAAAAATAGGGTCTCATTTTTTCCGGATCTCTTGGCGCCTTCGGTCCTTCCATCCTTATTATTCCTCCTGCTTTTCCTATGTTAACTCAAGATAACTCCATTGTAACAGAACTCCAGGTGCTGTACACCGGGAGAAACTATAGGAAACCTTCCTGCAAAATATATGATTTTATTACCGATAGATCCGGTAATTTCCTGACAAAGCAAGCATTGCAAAAAGATACAGAAAATTATCATAATACCGTCTCTCGCCTGTCCGAAGCGGTGTATTCCAGAAACGTCTTACACATTTCTCTGCATACGGTCCGTCTGCGGCAAGTGAGGCCTGTGCATTTACCGCAATAATTGCCGTCGGATGAAGTGCTTTTTCTTCCAGCCTGGTGCCGTCAGTCAGAAATACCCCATCCCAGTGTTCCGCCTGTTCTTCACAGTAAAATTGCTGCAGCTTATTGGCATTTTCCGTCTGCCAGGGATCCGCGTCAAACCAGAGATGATCCATTCCGATATTGGCAATCGTACGATACGCATCGCTGTAGTACCAGTCATGACGGCCGAAAATCTCCTGATGCTGTGCATGCGGTGTTCCGTCATAATCTGCATATTCCGCAGATAATCCGGTTCGGAAGTGACATGCCGTGTGAAGATATTTTCGGCTTGCGTCCGCTGCCTTTTTCCAGAATTCATGATCGCAGGGATCTGCCCACAACGCAAACAGCTCATAAAAGTGCGGCAGATGATAGGATGGATCACTGAACTCAAAAGAGGTAACAAATTTGATCAGATGATTTTCCGGATTCCACATCGGCTCTCCTGGATGCCCTGGCTCTCCCTTATGGACACATTCCCGTAAAATTGCTCTTGCCTCGCTGCTGTAATCGAAAATGCCTTCTCCATCTCCCCATCTCTTTGAAGCAAAAAAGAGCGCCATTGCAAAATATTCTTCTCCATCCGGTGCCGGTCCGTCCGCGTTTCTTGTACCATCGACAGCACACGACCAGGCAAAATAATTTTTTCCCGGACCATCCTCGATATACATATACGTCCGTACCCATTTCCATAAACGGTCAAATTCTTTTTTCCGGTTCATCTGGACGCACACCATCATTCCATATGACATGCCCTCCGTTCTGACATCATGATTTCCGGTGTCCTCCATGTATCCCATGTCCGCACCTGCTTCATGATAGAAACGCTCTTCTTCACTCCCATAAAAGATTGTTTCAAATGTTTCTTTCACTCTTTTTTCAATTTCCTCTTCGGAATATCCACACTCTTTAAAAATATTGCGGTATACTCCTGTTTCATATGCTCCTGCCATATTTTATTTTTCCTCCTGTCTGCCGTGATACGTTTCTGCCGGTCCAAGATAACTTTCTTCCGGCTTTTCCCCCATCGGATAAATCACGATTTTTTCGAGAACGAAGCCGGGTGTCACATGATAGACCCGAAGTGTATTGAACCCTGCTCTGCATTTTATCGAAACTGTTTGTCTTCGAATCTGACTCAGAACACCTTCTGCCCATTTCTCTGCCTGATCACCGACCTGATAATCTTTCTCCACTGCGTTTACGGTTTCTGTCATCTCTTCATTTATCCTGACCGCATAAAGAAGTTGATTCTCTCTGGTAACCGGATTGGATGGCTGCATATAGAATTCTGCTTCATATGTTCCGCTTTCTTCCAAAACAAATTGATACTCCAGATACGGCGCATCCTGTCCCGGAACTGTGCAGGCATCGGATGGAAATGCCTTCATCGCTGAATTCGTCTTTCCATATCCCTGCAGATTTTCAAATTTTACCTGTCTGTCTTTGTAATTTCCAGGAACAGAATTTACATAATGTGCCGCTTCGATGCTGAGATACCCCATTGTATCCACAAATACATTTTTCTTATCCTGTAGATTTCCTGTATAAACCGGCACTGTAATCTCACATTTTCCTTCCGGTGTTGCAATCTCGAGCGAATCCTGAATAGTATCCTGGTTCGTTTCCGGTAATCTCTGTTTTATCAAGGTAAGATTCAGCCGCACTTTCTTCTGGCTCACGCCATCCAGCCATCCTTCCATCGGCTCCACAGACAGCCAGCCCGGTTTTTTCAGAACTTTGTACTCTGCCTTTAAATCACTCCGGCTATATAGGGTGACGGATGCTCTGGTACAGTCCGGATTTAAGAAATCCTTTAATTTCATCGTGTTATCCAGCCACGGGCTTCCTTCCGCATGCTGCGCCGTGCCGTCTGCTGCCACAAGGATGGATCTTTTCTTTAATGGTATGACCCGCATAACGACTGGATTCCTGCATTCATCTTCATTCCAGTGTGTAAATCCAATATGCTGTGACATTCCCATTCCATACCATCTTCCCTGATCCATCTGATGATACATTTCCACAGCTTTTCGATCCTGTTCCATGCATCTTTCCACTTCATCCACATAATCATTGGCACAGACCGCACCAAGATTAGCATAATAATGATTCCAGCCTGCAAGAATCTGCATCTTCACAAGATTCATTGTCCCAAATGCCGGATAATATACAAGCGCGATAAATGCGGACAGATTCTGCGGATTCGTTTTTTCAATTGTTTCATATACGTCCTGCAGTTTTTTCAAAAGCTGCTCTGCTTCTTCGAAGATCCTGCTGCTTTCCTTTTCCTGCACCGGATGATACGTCTCCGGGTTCAGTGCTTCCGGCCTTCTTCTGTGGATGATTTTTGTGTACTGCTCTAAAATGTCTGCAATAGTGTCCTGTGTCTCTTCTTCCACAGAACCGAATTGCTGTCTCACCCACTTTCTGGTGTACTCCTGCGTGCAGTTAAGCGCCCTGCTTCCCCAGCGATCAAAGTCATACGCCATGTCCAGAAAAAAGCTCAGTGGAAATTCCTGTGTGGCGATGTCTCCGACATTTACCATCCAGAGTTCCCGCACACCAAAATCGTATGCCATACTCATCTGCTCCCAGATTTTCGGCAGATAAGAACTGTTGATCCACTCATAGGAAACCGGCCATCCGTGGTAGTCCAGATGATAATACATACCATAGCCGCCTGCGTGTTTTCGCATCTCTTCTGTTGGAAGTGTCCGGAGATTTCCATAGTTATCATCACAGAGCATCAGAATCACATCCTCTAACTCCTCTGCTCCCATCAGTCCCTTTGTTTTTTCATCTCCATAGAAAAATTCTTCTACTTCTTTGTATAAGGCTATCATACGCGGAACCCTGGTCAGATCAGGATTGACATGTTCCTGAATCAGTTTTTTCTGCGTTTTCAGTACATCCCGCAGCAATTGAATATTATCTTCCAGTGTTGCATTCTTTCCCATGATCGCAGTATCCGCTTCTCCACGCATGCCGACGGTGATCACATTTTCAAACTTTCCGCTTCTTTTCAGTCCATCTTCCCAGAATTTTGTAATCCCCTCTCTGTTTGTTCTGAAATTCCAGGCATCTCCGTAAACAGAATTCTTTCCCCTAAGATATTTGTATTCTTCCCCCTGCCTTAAGCACGGCTCATGATGTGACATTCCCATAATAATTCCGTATTCATCTGCAAGCTCTGCGTTTAAGAGACCCGGTCCATCATCTGCAAATCTTGCGCTCCACATAGCCGGCCAGAGATAATTTCCTTTTAATCTGAGTAAAAGTTCAAATACATGATCATAAGCTTTTGCATTAAAGCCGCCAAAATTATGATTGCACCAGTTTCCAAATGCCGGCCATTCATCATTAATAAAAAATCCCCGGTATCTGACGGATGGCTCTTTGCTGATACAGGCCATGTCTTCCCTCAGTTCTATCTTTTCCTGCTTTGGCGGCATCAGTCCGCACCAGTCGACAAACGGTGAGACTCCCAGCATTTCCGATAAATGAAAAAGGCCATAAATCGTTCCTCTTTTGTCGCTCCCGGCAATTACAAGAAGGTTCGATTTTGTCCTGTTTTTTATTTCAGGAAAAATCCATGCATAGCATTCTCTCTTTTGTTCCAGCTCTTTTAATTCCGCACTCCCGGCTTCTTCCAGCTTTTTCAGGAAGCTGCTTTTTCCTTTCGTCGCGGCAATGATCGTCCAGTCCTCCCCGCTGCTTTCCAGTGTTTCCGGTATCTCTTTTTCTACCAGAATCTGCGGTTTCTTTCCCGATACAAGTTCCACATCGTGTGCTACCTTTTCCGTAACTCTGATTACGCCCGGAAAGGCACTTTGCTCCAGACAAATTCTCATAGGATTCCCTCCCGTATTTTATAAAAAGCCCCCATCTGTTTACTGGTTATCACCATTGTAAACAAATAGGGGCCTTCGGACTATTTAGTTCTTGTCATTCAATATGCAAAAATTGCTATTCTTTTTGTTCATTCGTTGATTGAGCTCTTTCTGTAAATCCTCAAAATAGCTCTGTGGATCGCATGCGTTGTATGCTTCCATATAGGAATTCCATGTTTCTTCAAAATTCTGTGCCAGAATCACCTGCGGAAGCCACCGGTGTTTTACTTCATCCATCCGTTCCAGTGTCTGTCCTGCCTGTGTATTTGATGTCAGTGAATTGGTATACGAATACATGGGATACCACACTCCCGGCGCATCATTTCTCCCAAGCATATCTACATAGTTTGTTACTCCATACGCCTCAAAACATTCCTGTATATCCCAGGGCTGGCTTTTCCAGAATTCTGCCGGTTGATTTTCCGGCGAAAATGCATTGATTCCATCTGACAGCATTCCTTCACTCCTTGGAAAATAGGAATATGTACAAAAATGCGTCTTTTTCAGTTTCTGATCATTTACCCTTACGCCCTGCTCCTCATTCAGATAAAATATTCCGTTTTCGTCTATCGAATAATCCAGATTTTCTTCTCCCCAGAAACGTAATTTCGTAATCTCCGGATCAAGGAGGTTATTTACAAACTGCATTGCCCCTTCCGGGTCTTCACAGGAAATGGTAATAGAAAGTCCTGACGCGGTATCCAGCTCTGCTGATCTTGCCGTATGCCACTGATTCTTTACTTTTTTGTCTATTGTTATCGGAAGTGGCACATAATCACATCCATAACTGCGCAGATTTCCGGAATCATACGCTGTCTGTATGGCATAATAAAACTGCCATCTTTGATCTACCATGCCAAGAACAGCACCTGTGGATAGTTTGTCCAGATATTCTTCATAAGTATCCAGAAATGTTTCCGGGCTGATCATTCCTTTTTTGTATTCTTCATTTAATTTCTGATAGTATCTTTTGGCTGTCGGTGTTGTATTATAGTCAATGACCTGCAGTGTATCTGGATCTACGATGCAGCTCCCATCATTCGGATATCCATCCAGAAATTGAGGAACATTCTCCAGACAAAAGTATCTCCAGTCATCGCATAAAATAGCAAACGGAATATTCGGTGTTCCATTTTCCAGGCAGGGATTTGCTTCCTGATACCGTTCCAGAAGATCAAAATATTCATCCACCGTCGTGATTTCCGGATAGTCTGCCCATTTCAAAACTCTTGTCTGAATCCAGAAAGCTTCTCCGCTGTGGATTACTTCCGTGTCCTGTCCCTGTGAAACTCCGAATTGTGGAATCCAGTAGATATGTCCGTCTGCCTGCCGAAACAGGTCCCACTGTTCCTCTGTCAGATAATTTTTTATATTGGGATAATTGTCCCAGTATTCGTCAATGGGAATCAGTGCTCCTGCATCATATAATTTACTTTCGCCGGAAATAAAATCCGGATACTCGCCGGCTGCAATATAAGCATTCAGTGCATTATCCTTTGTCTGTCCTTTCAGCCATGTTTCTTCACAATCGGCTCCGATCTGTTCAGCGATCTTCTTTTTCATATCATTATCCGAAGTGATCTCTTCCCCTGTTGTTGAAAAAAAGGCCGTATAATGACGGATCTGATTTCTGCTGTTCTGGCTCTGGTACAGGAGAGCAGCTATTCCAGCTATCATCAGACTCCCTGCCAGTAATAATATTGTTGTTTTTTTCTTCATTCTTTTCCCCTGTCTCATTTCCTCTTTCTATTTGTTATAATAAGCACCTGATATTCTGCAATAATACTTGCTAAAAATAACACCTAGGCCTCTGGCTTAGATATTGTCATTATTGTTTTTATTTTATTGCTTTCTACTTCTTGCACACCAAGGGCAGCCCCATGTTAGCCACTTCAATTAAATAAGCAAGCTAAAACCTATAATAAAAAGAGCCCGACGCATCAGGCTCTTTCAAGGTGTTGTCCGAAGACGGCCACCGCAATTCATAACTATAATGTACCACACAGGGTGAAATCCTGCAAGAAATTTTAAGAGTTATATGTTTTTCCTTTCAGCAGTTCTGCCGCAAGTGCCTCATTGATATCATCGGACAGATTGTTTTCCTCCGGTTTGCCGAAATATGTTTCCATTGCACGGCTTAAGGTATCAAACGCACCGGAAATGACCTACTGGAATGGTACAGACATCGAATATTCTGGATCCAGGAACGCAACGTCTGCCTGTGCAAAAATGATCTTACAGCAGTTGGAAACCAAACCGCCCTGTTTTATTCGTGGATCTTTCTGATATTGCACATTTTAACAAATTCCGGATCAAAATGCTTGACCGCAGTTCCCTGATAGCCAAGATCCAGTGAACTGATTTTCTGCATCTCCTCTTCAGTCAGTGTAAAATCCCATATCTGGAAATTCTCTTCGATTCTCGCTTTGTGAACCGATTTCGGAATGACCACAACGCCGCGCTGCACATTCCAGCGCAGAACAACCTGTCCTACGGTCTTTCCGTGTGCGGCAGCGATTTCTTTTACCATCTCGTTGTCAAACGGATTGTGGCGTCCTCCGCCGAGCGGTGCCCATGCCTCCGGCACGATCTGGTACTCTTCCATGACTTTTAATGCAGACTCCTGTGCGAAGTACGGATGCATTTCAATCTGGTTTACCATCGGACGGATCGCTACCGTTTCCAGTTTACGGTATCCTGCCATGAAATCACCTGCAGGCTGATGGATAAACATCAGATCGATGTAGTCGGTTCCAAGCAGTTCCAGACTCTTTTCTACGGTTCCTTCTGTCAGATACTGGCTTGCCCAGATTTTGGTGGAGATGAAAATGTCCTCTCTTGCCACACCGGATCTTTTGATTCCGCGTCCGACCGCGCGCTCATTCATGTAAGCCTGTGCAGTGTCGATCATGCGGTATCCGCAGGCAAATGCGTCCACAACCGCCTGCTCTGCCTGATCTGGTGTCATCATAAAGGTTCCGATTCCCACTGCCGGAATCTGCACCTGATTGCTTAATGTAAAGTTCATCATCATAACCTCCCTGTTTTATTTTGATGTGTGATATTTTGTTATTTCCCTGTCTTTGTAGCTTTAGCTTATCACCCGGGAGTTGCTACCGGTCAAGGACTTTTTTAAAAAAATTTCTAAAATCTAATCGTTCATTCCTATTTCGTATCGACTGAAATATTTACAAAAACGTCATATCATGAATTCCGTTGTCCATGATATGACGTTTTTCCTCTCAGCATTCGGTTTTCTATCTTTTTATCTTTTCAATCCTGCACTCATGTTCTTTCGTCTTTTTATTGTAGTTAATTCCCACCAGAAGAATATTTCCTGTATATTCCAGAATAGAATCCGGATATTTTTTATCCCAGATCTGCTCTATGGCAGTATCTGTGCTTTTGTTCCACTTAAGTTCTACCAGCAGCGCCGGATAACTTGTTCTGTATTCCGGTTTCGGAAGATAAACAAAATCTGCAAAACCGCGTCCGGTCGGTAGCTCTCTTACGGGTTGGAAATAATACTGCATAGAGCTTAAATATGCTATCGTAAGCACGCTGCTCAGGGAATTTTCATCATTATATTGGATCACCGAACTGTACTCCTGATGAATTCGCTCTATCCCATCTGCTACCGCTTTTTCATCCATATCCAGGGTTGCATCCAGCAAATCTGCGGATTCCTTCTGAAAAGTAATCATTTCATTCCATTTATTGCGTTTCACCGCATTGTTTAATTCATGTCTGATTTCCTCATTTGGAATAAAAACCTGCTCCCTGTCCTGATCGTAAGCCAGATATCCCAAGTGGATCAGATACGTCAGTACATCATCCCGGTTGGCGAAGCTTACGGTATCATTCTGGAAAGATGTCACATCCACATCCACGGCGGCCCCCGACATCATTTCTATAATTGCCGCCCGCAGTCCGTCGAAATTCATGTTAATCAGTGGCACGATTGCTTCATAGCTGCCGGTATTGGACCAGTAGCTTTTATATTTTCCATTCAGCATCAGGCTGACAACGGCTTTTGGATTATATACCTGATACCCTTCCAGAGAATATCCATCATACCATAATTTCACCTGCTCATAGATCTGTCCGTACCTGTCGCATAAATCATGCACTTCCTCTTCTGTAAAGCCAACATACGGTGCCATTCTTCCTGCATCCAGCATGGTAAATTCTTCAAAATTGTTGAGAGCGGACTGTGTCTTTAATTTCTTGATCGGCAGAATTCCTGTCAGATACGCCAATGCAATATATTTTGACGGTTCTGACCCTTTAAACATGCCACGCAGAAAATCAATATACTTTTCCTGTACTTTATGATTCTGTGCCTCATCACGGATCAGTACATCCCATTCATCGATGATGACAACAAATTTGTTTCCGCTGGCAGCCTTGATATAAGACATCGCACCATAAGCAGTTTTTACCGTATCCGGAATCAACTCTCCGTATTTTTCCTTCAGTTCCTGCAGTATTCCATGATTGATATATTCCACAACCTGATCCGCATTCCCGGCGTCCATCATGCACCATTGTACATCAAAATGAATGACATCGTACTGATTCAGATGTTTTTCAAAAGACGAAGCCTTGCAAATCGCATAATCTGCAAACAGTGCTCTGGAATCACAGCCCTTGCTGTAGTATGCTGACAGCATCTCCGCTGTAATCGACTTTCCAAAACGTCTGGGACGGCTGCTGCAGATAAATTTTGATGTCGTACTGATTACTTTATTGGTGTATTCCAGAAGCGGTGTTTTATCTACATAAATTTCCGAATGAATGACTTCCGAAAATGCTTCATTTCCCGGATTTAAAAATCTTCCCATGGCGTCCTCCTGTTCACATTTTTTCTGACTGATACATTCATTATACACGGAAAAAACGCGGATTGGTAGACTTTATCTTTTAAAAAATGCTGCACCACGGATTCTTTTTCCATGGTACAGCATTTCCAAAATTTCTATTCTTGATTAAATATCCAGCGCCGCATGATACCCCTGATATACGGCATTGGTGATGGTAGATACACGTCTTGCGTCTCCGATCACGCGTACAAACGGCGCGGTATTACGGAGCTGCTCTACAACGTCGGTTCTTGCTCTCTGGCCGAGGGCGCAGATGACGGTGGTTCCTTCTACGAGGTGGCGCTCCCCATTCGCATCGGTGCACCATACGCCTTCCGGGGTGATCTCCTCGGCGCGGTAACCGGTGTGGACGGCTTTGACCTGTTTTTCGATTTCTTTTAAGAGCAGCGGGCGGTGGCGGACGTTTGCATCCGGGGCGAGGGCGTCGCGCATTTCGACGAGCTGAACTTCTTTTCCTTCCATGCCAAGAGAGATCGCACACTCGCATCCGGCGAGGCCGCCGCCCATGACAACGACTTTGTCGGAAATCTTGTCGAGATTGCGGTACAGCTCATTGACAACGACAACCTGCTCTCCATCCATGCCTTTGATCGGCGGAACAAGCGGACGGGAGCCTGCGGCGATGATGAGGGCATCCGGTGCTTCTTTCTCGACGTACTCCGGTGTTACCTCGGTGTTGAAGCGGATTTCCACACCTGCATTTCTTGCGAAACGCTCGTAGGTCTCGGTCAGCGCGAACATTTCCCGTTTAAACGGCAGGGCAATTTCGCTCTTTAAGATACCGCCGAGCGCTACTTCTTTCTCGCAGAGCACCACGCTGTGGCCTCTTCTTGCTGCAGTCCATGCCGCATACAGTCCTCCAGGGCCTCCTCCTGCGATGAGGACTTTTTTCTTCACCAGA
>ULKY01002384.1_pt1 | contig 19345 bp, 10 predicted proteins | sample 1951261 | NCBI WGS metagenome assembly ULKY01 (sample SAMEA4835511, study PRJEB28245) | human gut metagenome | biome: gut microbiome; material: fecal sample | place: Denmark | collected 2008 | reverse complement strand
ATGGAAGTCGGCAAGGCCGTCCAGGAGGTGAAATCGGGTAAGATCGACTTTAAGGTCGACAAATTCGGTATCATCCACACTTCGGTAGGTAAGGTTTCATTCTCGGCAGACCAGATCGTAGACAATGCGAAAGAGGTGCTGGGTATGATCCTGAAGTTGAAACCGGCTGCTGCTAAAGGTTCTTATGTGAAGAGTATTTATCTCTCGACCACGATGAGTCCCGGCTTGCAGATTGATTCCAAATCAGTAGAAACCAAATAGAAGGAGGAGAGAAGAGATGACAAAGGAAGAAAAACTGGTCGTTATTAACGCCATCGCCGAGCAGCTCCAGGCTTATCCTCACTTCTACATCGCCGACATCGAGGCACTGAACGCCGAGCAGACCGCTGCCCTGCGCCGCAAGTGCTACGAAAGCGACATCAAACTGGTCGTAGTGAAGAACACACTGCTGGCCAAGGCGCTCGAGAAGGTTGAGAAGGCTGACGCTGAACTGGTAAAAGTATTGGAGGGTCCCACCTCGATTATGTTCGCGAACGTAGCAAAGGCTCCTGCGGTTCTGATCAAGGAATTCCGCAAGAAGTCCGAGAAACCCGTCCTGAAGGCAGCTTTCGCCGAAGGGTGCGTTTACGTGGGCGACAATCAGTTGGACGCTCTGTGCAACATCAAGTCGAAGGAAGAGCTTATCGGCGATATCATTGCCCTGCTCCAGTCCCCGGCGAAGAATGTTATTTCTGCATTGCAGGCTAATGCAGGCCAAAAGATCGCGGGCATCGTGAAGACGCTCGAATCGAGAAACAACTAATCACAATCAAGAATTAAAAACGAAATTTAATAAGCTTACAACTATGGCAGACGTAAAGAAACTTGCTGAAGAACTGGTAAACCTCAAGGTTACCGAGGTAAACGAATTGGCTACCATCCTCAAAGAGGAATATGGCATTGAACCGGCTGCTGCCGCTGTTGCCGTTGCAGCTCCCGCTGCCGGCGCAGGCGAGGCTGCTGTTGCCGAGAAATCGACTTTCGACGTGATCCTGAAGACCGCCGGCCAGGCCAAGCTCCAGGTTATCAAGGTCGTTAAGGATATCGCCGGCCTGTCGCTGGGTGATGCGAAGGCTCTCGTCGACGGTGCTCCCAAGGCCGTTAAGGAGGGTGTCTCCAAGGAAGAGGCCGAGTCGATCAAGGCTCAGCTCGAGGAGGCTGGTGCTGAAGTTGAGCTTAAGTAGCATTGCTGCTTAAGTCTGCTCAGACGAATCAGGTATAGGGCTTACCGGCGTGTAAGCTCTATGCCTTTTCTTGGTCTAAAGACTGGAAGTGCCGAACAGGAGCTGTGTCCACTCTTTGGAAATGGATGCTCCCGAGGCGAATTGCGCCTGTAAACGGGGGCATTGGCGGGATAATCGGATGCCCAGCAACTCGGGGAGCGTAACCCACCAGAATTACACTTCAACATAATTTGGATTTTACGATGTCCACAGCAAAAACACAACAAAGAATTAGCTTTTCGACAGTCAAGAACCGGGTGCCCTATCCGGATCTGCTGGAGGTACAGCTTAAATCATTCCGGGACTTTTTCCAAATGGACACCACGGCCGAAAACCGCAAGAGCGAGGGGCTGTACAAGGTGTTTCAGGAGAATTTCCCCATTACGGATACCCGGAACAATTTCGTTCTGGAGTTCATCGACTACTATATCGACCCGCCGCGTTATTCGATCGAGGAGTGCCTCGAGCGCGGCCTTACGTACAGCGTCCCTCTGAAGGCGAAGCTCAAGCTTTACTGCACGGACGACGAGCACGAAGATTTCGGCGTCGTCGTTCAGGACGTGTACTTCGGTACGATTCCCTATATGACAGAACGCGGTACGTTCGTCATCAATGGTGCGGAGCGTGTCATCGTATCCCAGTTGCATCGTTCGCCGGGTGTGTTCTTCGGCCAGAGCATGCACACCAACGGCACGAAACTCTATTCGGCGCGTATCATCCCCTTCAAGGGGTCGTGGATAGAGTTCGCTACGGACATCAACAACGTGATGTATGCCTACATCGACCGTAAAAAGAAGTTGCCCGTCACTACGCTGCTGCGTGCCATCGGTTATGAGGCCGACCAGCAGATCCTCGAGATTTTCGACCTGGCAGACGAAGTGAAGGTCACGAAGGCCAACCTCAAGAAGGCCGTCGGCCGCAAACTCGCCGCACGCGTCCTTTCGACCTGGGTCGAGGACTTTGTGGATGAGGATACGGGCGAGGTGGTTTCCATCGAGCGTAACAACGTGATCGTAGACCGCGAGACCGTTCTCCAGGAAGAGCATGTGGAGCAGATCCTCGAAAGCGGTGCCAAGACGATCCTCCTGCATAAGGAAAACCTCTCGGGCATCGATTTTTCGATCATATACAATACCCTGCAGAAAGACCCCTGCAACTCCGAGAAGGAGGCTGTCGTATATATTTACAGGCAGCTGCGCGCTTCGGAGCCGCCCGATGAGGCTACGGCACGCGACGTCATCGAGAAGCTGTTCTTCTCGGACAAGCGTTACGACCTGGGCGACGTGGGCCGTTACCGTATCAACAAGAAGCTGGATCTGGATATCGACCCCGCTATCCGCACGCTGACGCGAGAGGACATCATCGCCATCATCAAATACCTGATCCAGCTGATCAACTCGAAGGCCGACGTCGACGATATCGACCACCTGTCGAACCGCCGTGTCCGCACCGTGGGCGAACAGTTGTCAAACCAGTTCTCGGTGGGCTTCGTGCGCATGGCGCGTACGATCCGCGAGCGCATGAACGTACGTGACAACGAGGTGTTCACTCCGGTCGATCTGATCAATGCCAAGACGCTGTCGTCGGTGATCAACTCGTTCTTCGGGACGTCGCAGCTCTCGCAGTTCATGGATCAGATCAACCCGCTGGCCGAAATTACGCACAAACGCCGTCTGTCGGCCCTCGGCCCCGGCGGCCTTTCGCGCGACCGTGCCGGTTTCGAGGTGCGAGACGTACACTACACGCACTACGGCCGCCTCTGCCCGATCGAATCGCCGGAAGGCCCCAACATCGGTCTGATCTCGTCGCTGTGCGTTTATGCGAAGATTTCACCGATGGGATTCATCGAGACGCCTTACCGCACGGTGGAGAACGGCCGGATCGACCTGGACAACTCGCACATCCACTACTACTCGGCCGAGGAGGAAGAGGGCAAGATCGTGGCGCAGTCGAACATGCCGATCGACGACGAGGGCAATTTCCTGCAACCCGAGCGTATCAAGGCGCGTCAGGGAGCCGATTTCCCCGTGGTTACGGCGGACGAGGTGAACCTGATGGACGTGGCTCCGAACCAGATCGCTTCGATTGCGGCCAGCCTCATCCCGTTCCTCGAGCACGACGACGCCAACCGTGCGTTGATGGGCTCGAACATGATGCGCCAGGCCGTGCCCCTGGTAACATCGGAAGCCCCGATCGTCGGCACGGGTATCGAGAAGGATATGATCTCCGACAGCCGCATCCAGATTGTGGCCGAGGGCGACGGCGAGGTCGTTTTCGCCGACGCTACCAAGATACAGATCAAATACGAGCGTACGGAAGACGAGGTATTGGCCTCGTTCGAACCGGAAGTCACGACCTACGAACTTCCGCGTTACCGCCGTACGAACCAGAATACCTCCATCACGCTCAAGCCCGCCGTACTGACGGGCGACAAGGTCGTGAAGGGGCAGATCCTGACCGAGGGTTACTCGACGCAACACGGCGAGCTGGCCCTGGGCCGCAACCTGAAAGTGGCGTTCATGCCCTGGAAGGGTTACAACTTCGAGGATGCCATCGTGATCTCGGAGCGTATCCAGCGTGAGGATATCTTCACGTCGGTGCACGTCGACGAGTATATCATGGAGGTGCGCGACACCAAGCGCGGTGTCGAGGAACTGACCTCGGATATTCCGAACGTAAGCGAGGACGCCACCAAAGACCTCGATGCGAACGGTATCATCCGCATCGGTGCCAACGTACATCCGGGCGACATCCTGATTGGTAAAATCACCCCCAAGGGCGAGAGCGACCCCTCGCCCGAGGAGAAACTGCTGCGCGCCATCTTCGGCGACAAGGCAGGCGACGTGAAGGACGCTTCGCTCAAGGCGCAGCCGTCGCTGCACGGCGTGGTCATCGACACGAGGCTTTACAGCCGTGCGAACAAGGAGGGTAAGAAGGGCAAGAGCGCTGAGAAGGCGCAGCTCGAGAAGCTCGACGAGAAGTTCGCAGCCGAGATTTCGGAGCTGACGAAGCGCCTGGTCGCCAAACTGTGGACGCTGCTCCAGGGCAAGGCCACGACGGGTATCACCGACTACTTCGGCGTGGAACTCTATCCCGCAGGCACGAAGTTCTCGCAGAAACTGCTCGAGGAGATCGCCCGCAAGTCGACCGACGAGAAGACGGGTGTGGTGATGGGTTACCTGAACCTCGGTTCGTGCAAGTGGACGGGCGATGCCCATACCGATGCGTTGATCGAGGCTACCATTAATAATTATACCATCGAGTGGAAGAAGGCCGATGCCGTCATCAAACGCGAGAAGTACAACATCACCAACGGTGACGAACTCCCGCAGACCGGCGTTATCCAGATGGCCAAGGTCTACATCGCCAAGAAGCGTAAGCTGAAGGTGGGTGACAAGATGGCCGGCCGCCACGGTAACAAGGGTATCGTCGCCCGTATCGTGCGCGACGAGGACATGCCGTTCCTCGAGGACGGTACGATCGTCGACATCTGCCTGAACCCGCTGGGTGTGCCTTCGCGAATGAACCTGGGACAGATCTACGAGACCGTGCTCGGATGGGCCGGCCGCGAGTTGGGCCTGAAGTTCGCAACGCCGATCTTCGACGGTGCCTCGCTCGACCAGATCAACGAGTACACCGCCAAGGCGAGTATCCCGCACAGCGGCCGTACGTACCTCTACGACGGCGGCACCGGCGAGAAGTTCGACCAGCCGGCTACGGTGGGCGTGATCTACATGCTCAAACTGGGCCATATGATCGACGACAAGATGCACGCCCGTTCGATCGGCCCCTACTCGCTCATCACGCAGCAGCCGCTCGGCGGTAAGGCCCAGTTCGGTGGACAGCGTTTCGGTGAGATGGAGGTTTGGGCGCTCGAAGGCTTCGGCGCCGCGAATATCCTGCAGGAGATTCTGACCATCAAGTCCGACGACGTGATGGGACGTGCCAAGGCTTACGAGGCGATCGTCAAGGGCGAGAACCTGCCCAAACCGGGTATTCCCGAGGCCATGAACGTGCTGCTGCACGAGTTGCGCGGCCTGGCCCTGTCGGTCAAACTCGAGTAAGGTGTATTTAGGATAAGAAAAACGAAGAACAAATATGTCAATTTCCAAAGACAATAAGACGAATAATGGTTACAGCCAGATTTCGATAGGCCTGGCCTCCCCCGAGGAGATCCTGGCACAGTCGAGCGGCGAGGTGCTCAAGCCCGAAACCATTAACTACCGTACCTACAAGCCCGAGCGCGACGGTCTGTTCTGCGAGCGTATCTTCGGCCCTGTCAAGGACTACGAATGCCATTGCGGCAAATACAAGCGCATCCGCTACAAGGGGATCGTCTGCGACCGCTGCGGTGTGGAGGTGACCGAGAAGAAGGTGCGCCGCGAACGCATGGGCCACATTTCGCTGGTCGTACCGGTGGTTCATATCTGGTATTTCCGTTCGCTGCCGTCGAAGATCGGCTACCTGCTGGGTATCCCGTCGAAGAAACTGGAGGCTATCATCTACTACGAGCGTTACGTCGTGATCAACGCCGGTGCCGCTGCCGAGCAGGGCATCGAACGTCTGGCAACGCTTTCGGAGAAGGAGTACCTCGACGTGCTGGCCGCCCTGCCGAAGGGCAACCAGGCGCTCGACGACAGCGACCCCAACAAGTTCGTCGCACAGATGGGCGCCGAGGCGGTCTATACGCTCCTGAAGCAGGTCGACCTCGACACGATGTCCTATGCACTGCGCCACAAGGCTTCGACCGAAACGTCGCAGCAGCGTAAGAGCGAAGCGCTCAAGTGCCTGAACGTCATCGAGTCGTTCCGTGCGTCGGAGGGCAAGAACAAGCCCGAATGGATGGTGCTGAACGTCATCCCGGTGATCCCGCCCGAGTTGCGCCCGCTGGTGCCGCTGGACGGCGGACGTTTCGCCACGTCCGACCTGAACGACCTCTACCGTCGTGTCATCATCCGTAACAACCGTCTGAAGCGCCTGATCGAGATCAAGGCGCCGGAGGTGATCCTGCGCAACGAGAAGCGTATGTTGCAGGAAGCCGTGGACTCGCTGTTCGACAACTCGCGCAAGAGCAATGCCGTGAAGAACGAGTCGAACCGTCCGCTCAAGTCGCTCTCCGACTCGCTGAAAGGCAAGCAGGGACGTTTCCGCCAGAACCTTTTGGGTAAGCGTGTCGACTACTCGGCGCGTTCGGTCATCGTCGTCGGCCCCGAGTTGAAGATGCACGAGATGGGTATTCCGAAGGACATGGCGGCCGAACTTTACAAGCCGTTCGTGATCCGCAAGCTCATCGAGCGCGGAATCGTGAAGACGGTGAAATCCGCAAAGAAGATCATCGACCGGAAAGACCCCGTGATCTGGGGCATTCTGGAGAATGTCATAAAGGGACACCCCGTGCTGATGAACCGTGCCCCGACGCTGCACCGCCTCGGTATCCAGGCCTTCCAGCCCAAGCTGATCGAGGGCAAGGCAATGCAGCTCCACCCGCTGGCATGTACGGCGTTCAACGCCGACTTCGATGGCGACCAGATGGCCGTGCACCTGCCCCTGGGCAATGCCGCCATCCTGGAGGCACAGCTGCTGATGCTCGGTTCGCACAACGTCCTTAACCCCGCCAACGGCGCACCCATCACCGTGCCGTCGCAGGACATGGTACTCGGCCTCTACTACATTACCAAACCCCGCAAGGGTGTCAAGGGCGAGGGCCGCGCATTCTATGGCCCCGAGGAGGCGATCATCGCCTACAACGAAGGCCAGGCCGACCTGCACGCCATTGTGAAGTGTATGGTGGACGACATCGACGCGGACGGCAACCCGGTACGCGAGCTGAAGGAGACGACCATCGGCCGAATCCTCTTCAACCAGGTGGTACCCAAGGAGGTGGGTTACATCAACGAGATCCTCACGAAGCGTTCGCTGCGCGACATCATCGCGGTGGTGATGAAGAAGGCCGGTGCCGACAAGGTGGCCGCGTTCCTCGACGACATCAAGGACATGGGTTACCGCATGGCATTCCGCGGCGGCCTGTCGTTCAACCTCGACGCCGTGATTATCCCCGACGCCAAGGAGAAACTCGTACAGGAAGGTTACGAGCGTTCGGACGCCATCATGGAGGACTACAACATGGGTCTTATCACCAACAATGAGCGTTACAACCAGATCATCGACGTCTGGACGAACATCAATACCAAGCTGACGAAGGTCGTGATCGATACGCTGATCAAGGACGACGACGGTTTCAACCCGGTATACATGATGCTTGACTCGGGCGCCCGCGGTTCGAAGGAGCAGATCCGTCAGCTGAGCGGTATGCGTGGCCTTATGGCCAAGCCGCAGAAGTCAGGTGTCGAGGGTGGCCAGCAGGTCATCGAGAACCCGATCCTCTCGAACTTCAAGGAGGGGCTTTCGGTGCTCGAGTATTTCATCTCGACGCACGGTGCCCGTAAGGGTCTTGCCGATACCGCACTGAAGACGGCCGACGCCGGTTATCTGACGCGCCGTCTGGTTGACGTCGCACAGGACGTGATCATCAACGAGGAGGACTGCGGTACGCTCCGCGGCTTGACTGCTACGGCCATCAAGCGCAACGATGACGTCGTGCAGACCCTCTACGATCGTATTCTGGGCCGTGTCGCCCTGAACGACGTGATCCATCCGCTGACGGGCGAGGTCATCTGCAAGGCGGGCGAGGAGATCACCGAGGCGATTGCCGAGGCGATCGAGAAATCGCCGCTCGAATCGGTGGAGATCCGCTCGGTGCTGACCTGCGAGGCACGCCGGGGCGTATGCGCGAAGTGCTACGGCCGCAACCTGGCTACCGCACGCATGGTGCAGAAGGGCGAAGTCGTGGGTGTCATCGCGGCGCAGTCGATCGGCGAGCCGGGTACGCAGCTTACCCTCCGTACGTTCCACGTCGGGGGTGTGGCCGGTGGCTCGGCGGTCGAGACCAATGTCGTTTCGAAATACGAAGGCCGTCTGGAGATCGACGAGCTGCGTACCGTGAAGGGCAAGAATGCCTCCGGCGAGGCGATCAACATCGTCATTTCGCGCCAGTCGGAATTCCGCATCGTTGACCCGAAGACCGAGATCGTACTCTATACGCACAACCTGCCCTACGGCGCGACGCTTTTCATGGCGGACGGTGCCGAGGTCAAGAAGGGCGACCTGATCTGCGAATGGGATCCGTACAATGCCGTTATCATCTCCGAATACGAAGGTAAGGCCGTTTACGACAGCGTCGTCGAGGGTATTACCTACCGTGAGGAGCGTGACGAACAGACCGGCCTTTCGGAGAAGGTGGTCATCGAGTCGAAGGACAAGACCAAGAACCCCGTCATCAAGATCGTAAACAAGGAGGGCGAGGAGGTCAAGCAATACAACCTGCCCGTTTCGGCGCACGTCGTCGTGAAGGACAACGCCAAGATCAAGGCCGGCGATATCCTGATCAAGATTCCGCGTGCCGTCGGCAAGTCGGGCGGTGACATCACCGGTGGTCTGCCGCGTGTGACCGAGCTGTTCGAAGCCCGTAATCCGTCGAACCCGGCGATCGTGTCGGAAATCGACGGCGAGGTATCGTTCGGCAAGATCAAGCGTGGTAACCGCGAGATTATCATCACCTCGAAGCAGGGTGACGTGAAGCGTTACCTCGTGCCCCTGTCGCGTCAGATCATCGTGCAGGAGAACGACTACGTGAAGGCCGGCAGCCCGCTGTCCGACGGTGCGATCACCCCGAGCGACATCCTCAATATCCTCGGCCCGACGAAGGTGCAGGAGTACATCGTCAACGAGGTGCAGGAGGTATACCGCATGCAGGGTGTGAAGATCAACGACAAGCACTTCGAGGTCATCGTCCGCCAGATGATGAACAAGGTGAAGATCGAGGATCCGGGCGATACCCGGTTCTTCGAAGACCAGGTCGTAGACAAGTGGGAGTTCATGGATGTGAACGACGAACTCTACGACAAGGTGGTCGTCACCGATGCGGGCGATTCGACGTCGCTCCAGCCCGGGCAGATCGTTTCGCTGCGTAAGTTGCGCGACGAGAATTCGAGCCTCAAGCGCCGTGACCAGAAACCCGTGCAGGTGCGCGACATTGTGCCCGCTACTTCGACGCAGGTGTTGCAGGGTATTACCCGCGCCGCGTTGCAGACCTCGAGCTTCATTTCGGCGGCTTCGTTCCAGGAGACCACCAAGGTGCTCAACGAGGCTGCGATCCAGGCCAAGGTCGATCCGCTGGAAAACCTCAAGGAAAATGTTATCTGCGGTCACCTGATTCCCGGCGGTACGGGCCTGCGCGATTACGACAACCTTGTGGTCGGATCGAAGGCCGAACTGGAATCGCTCCAGCAGGCGCAGTAAATCCGAGGCTGCATATACGATTCGAAAGAAGCCGTTCCCTGGGAACGGCTTCTTTTTATTTTATCCGGATTCCTGATTATCTTCGACCTGCACTGTCCCGATGGTTAGCCGGAGCCGAAATAGTTCGCACTCCCGCGGCATTGCCGGCCGTACTTTTATCGGGCGGATATGGTGTTTCTGTATGGAGGGGGTGCGCAGGCAGGGAGGCCGGCATCGCTGACTTATGGTGCCGCAGGCCGGATCATTGTGCAGAAACTCGAATATAAGGGTGATGCAGTGGGCGACGGGGAGTGGTCTGCCGAATTTTCATACGATGGCGCCGGGTGGCTGACGCGATCCTATACGGTTTTATGGGAAACTGGTGTGGAGACCGTCTATACTTATAATGCCGCGGGACAACTTGAGACCCGCCGCGAGACAGTTCATAATTACGATGGAGAGACGGAGCGGATCTATACCTATGAATACGTGAAGTTCGACGCACGCGGCAACTGGGCGGAACGCAGGGTGACTGTGCAAAAGACTGCCGTGCGGCCGGTCAAGGGGGCCGAACACGAACAGTCGGAGATCATTCGCTATCCGGATGCTTATCGGTCTGAGTTTTGGAAGATTCCCTGTTCCGAATTGCGAAAAATCCCGGAGCACAAAAAAACACGGTTCCCCGCCGTAAGAATCCTGTCCGGATTATTTCTTGCCGTTATAGCGCCTGGCGAGACCCCCTTCGGAGGTTTCCCGGTAGAGGCTCGGGAGGTTATGCCCGGTTTCGTTCATCACCTCCACGACCCGGTCGAAGCTCACCATGTGCGAGCCGTCGGAGAGCGTGGCGTAGGCGTTGGCATCGAAAGCCCGGGCTGCCGCGATCGCATTGCGTTCGATGCAGGGCACCTGCACCAATCCGCATACGGGGTCGCAGGTGAGTCCCAGGTGGTGTTCGAGCCCCATCTCCGCGGCGTATTCGATCTGCGAAGGGGTGCCGCCGAAAAGCTGGCATGCCGCGGCGGCGGCCATGGCACATGCCACGCCGACCTCGCCCTGGCAGCCGACCTCGGCGCCGGAGATCGAAGCGTTGGTTTTGGCCACGTTGCCGAACAGTCCCGCCGTAGCCAGGGCGCGCAGGATGCGGATGCGCAGGAAGTTGCGCGAATTGGCCAGGTGGTAGAGCACTGCCGGAACCACGCCGCAAGACCCGCATGTCGGGGCGGTTACGACGATGCCGCCGGAGGCATTCTCTTCGGAGGTCGCCAGGGCGTAGGCGTAGATCTGGGCGCGGGATTTCAGCGAGTCGGTGTAGCTCTTCGACTTGACCCAGTAGGTGCTCGCCTTGCGGGCGACCTTGAGCCCTCCCGGCAGTACGCCGTCGTTGTTCAGGCCGCGCTGGATCGTTTCGCACATCACCGTCCATATCCGGTCGAGGTAATCCCATATTTCGGGGCCTTCGCAGTCGTTGACATATTCCCAATAGGTTTTTCCTTCGCGGTAGCACCAGTCCTTGATCTCCGAGATCGTCGTCAGCGGATAGATGCTGGCGGGTATTTCCAGGCGCGAACTCTCGTTCGCCAGGGCACCCCCGCCGATGCTGTATATCGTCCAACTGTCGACGACCTTGCCGGCTTTCAGCCCCTCGAACAACATGCCGTTGGGATGGAAGGGCAGCACGACCTTCGGCTCCCAGACGATCTGGGTCGGGGCGATGGGCTCCAGCACCGAAAGGATCGCCACGTCGGTGAGGTGTCCCTTGCCCGTGGCGGCAAGCGATCCGTAGAGTGTCACACGGTATGAATCGACGTCGCGACTACGTTCGGCAAAACGTTCGGCAGCCTTTTTTGGCCCCATCGTGTGGCTGCTCGACGGGCCGTTGCCGATCTTATATAATTCTTTGAGTGACTCCATAAACTGGCTTTATATGTGCGGCAAAGATAATGTAAATTGTCGGATGTTCCCTTTTCCGGCAGGAGATTTAAACCGCTCCCGCCCGGGCGGAACGAAAAAAGGAAAAGGCCGGAACCTTTCCCTTTTCGTAGCCTCACCGCGACTCGAACGCGAATTTAGGGTTTAGGAAACCCTCGTTCTATCCCTTGAACTATGAGGCCGGATAAAAATTGCGGCGCACTTTTCTGCAAAGCGCACCGCAAATATAATAATTTTTCCCGGTTTTAGAAACTGAACCCTACGCCGATCGAAAATGTGTGGGCACGGGCAGTGTAATTACCCGAAAAATCGGTGACCGGATTGGTGAGCTGGCTTTCGGGAACGCCTGCTGCCGCCAGTTTTTCGTTCACGATGCCCAGCACCGAGTTGGTGTAGGGATAGGAACCCGTACGTTCGGGATCGGCCGAATTGACATAGCCGTATGCGATGTCGATATTCATCCATTTGATCGGGCGGAAGGTGACGCCGGCCGTATAGGCGAGCTTGGTCATCGAGGGCGTCTCGGGATTGAGGTAGTCGCTGCGCACGGGGCTTTCATCCACGTACATACCCATACGGGCGGTCAGCCAGTCGAGTGCGTGGTACTGGCCGCCGAAACGGAACGCCAGCGTGTTGGAGTATTTTTTATCGCTGACCGGGATGTTCAGCACGGGGGTGTTGCTGCCGGGTTCGAGAATCTTGACGTCGAGCTTGTCGTAGGCACTCCAGAGCACATATTGCAGGTCGACGGCGAACTCCCACTTCGGGACGGGACGGAAGCTGACACCCCACGTCAGCGATGCCGGCAGGGGCAGTTCGGTCTTCACGACGGCCGATGTGAGCTTGGCGGGGTCGAGACCCAGCTGGGGCAGGAGTTGTCCGATGACCTGGGCGATTTGCGTGTTGTCGATCATACGCAGGTCGATCGAACCCGAATCCACCTTCATTTTGAGTTTCGAACGGTAGGTAAAGCCCAGTGACCACTGTTCGTTGATGTCCCACATCACACCGAGGTTTACTCCGACGGCCATTTTGGCTTTGCCTTCGAGCCCCAGCGATATCAGGTTTTTGTCCCCGGCCATTTCGAAGAGGTCGGGCATTTGCGGGTTGAGCATTTGCAATGCGCCCATGAGCGCTTTGTTCTGCGGATTGTCGGCGCCGATAGGCAGCAGCGAGCGCGAAAGGTCGAACTTGCCCCAGGTCATCATCAGACCGCCGCCGATGGAGAGGTGCTCGCAGAGTTTGAACGAGACGGTCGGCTGGAGATTGTAGGCCTGGAGGTTGATCGACTGGACGAGTTGCGCCCCCGGCCAGTTGTCGCCCCAGTCCATCGAGGAGCCGAACGGCGTATTGAAAGCCAGGCCGACCGACATCCAGTCGAGGGGTTTGTAGTTGAAATAGGCGTAGAGCGGGGTCGCTATGCTGTTGTCCGAGGTGTAGTGCAGCGGTTTGGCTTTGCCCGTATAGTCGGGGAGCGACGTATAGGTGGCTTTCGAAGCGATGCCGGTGATGCCGACCGAGATGTCGAACCGGGAGTTCTGAAACGAGGCGGCGGCGGGGTTGAACCAGATCGACTCGGAGTTGAGCTTCATGGCCGTACCCACGTGTCCCATACCGTTTTGCTTCGAAGAGAGGTTGTTCACTTGATATCCTTCGGCGTATGCTCCCGAGGTGACGGCAGCGGTGGCCAGAAGAAGGAAAAGTTTTTTCATAACGTATTGGTTTGGTTTATACTATACGCCCGTTGCGGCGTGTAAAAATCGAGGCAAAAGTATGAAAACTATCTTTGCCGCCCAAATTTTTTGGTCTAAAATTCCTGAAAATTGACCTATATGGTATAGGATTGGCCGAAACGTCGGATATGGCCGGACACACCGGCTTCCAAGAAAAAGTGCGGCATTATCCGTGCCGCACTGCGTGTCCGAGATTGCCGGTCTGGCTATTTCCGGTTGTTATATGCTTCGAGCGCCTTGCCCAGTACGACCAACGCCCGTTCGAGGTCTTCCTTCTTGAGCACGTAGGCGATGCGGACTTCGTTGCGGCCGCATGCCGGATCGGAGTAGAAGCCCGATGCGGGGGCGAGCATAACGGTTTCGCCTTCGTAGTCGAAGTCGGAGAGACACCATGCGCAGAAATCGTCGCTGTCCTCTACCGGCAGCCGTGCCACGGTATAGAAGGCGCCCATCGGGATCGGCGAGTATACGCCCGGTAGGCGGTTTAGCCCGTCGATCAGGCATTTGCGCCGTTCGATATACTCCTCGTAGACTTCGGTGCTGTACGATCGTGGCGCGTCGATCGAAGCCTCGGCGACGATCTGTCCGATCAGTGGGGGCGAGAGGCGCGCCTGGCAGAATTTCATCACGGCGTTACGCAGCGTCCGGTTCTTGGTGATGAGCGCCCCGATACGGATTCCGCACTCCGAGTAGCGCTTCGACACCGAGTCGATCAGCACCACGTTTTGCTCGATGCCTTCGAGGTGGCAGGCCGATATGTAGGGCGACCCGGTGTAGATGAATTCGCGGTAGACCTCGTCGGAGAAGAGGAACAGGTCGTATTTTTTGACCAGGTCGCGGATGCGGTTCATCTCCTTGCGTGTGTACAGGTACCCCGTGGGGTTGTTGGGATTGCAGATCAGGATGCCGCGCGTGCGGTCGTTGATGAGCTTTTCGAATTCCGCGACGTCGGGCAGTGCGAATCCCTGCTCGATCGACGATACCACGGGGCGTATCACGGCCCCTGCGGAGATGGCGAAGGCCATGTAATTGGCGTAGGCCGGCTCGGGGACGATGATCTCGTCGCCGGGGTTGAGGCACGACATGAAGGCGAACAACACGGCCTCGGAACCGCCCGTCGTGACGATGATGTCGTCGGGCGAGAGCTTGATCTGGAACTGTTCGTAGTAACCTACCAGTTTCTCGCGCAGCGAGCGGTACCCGTCGCTGGGGCTGTATTCGAGCACCGTACGGTCGATCTTTTTCAGGGCGTCGAGCCCGGTCTGCGGCGACGGCAGGTCGGGCTGGCCGATGTTCAGGTGGTAGATCTTGGTGCCGCGTGCCCGGGCGGCTTCGGCCAGCGGGACGAGCTTGCGTATGGGTGAAGCCGGCATCAGCTCGGCGCGTTGTGAGATTTCTGGCATGTGTGAAAAAAGTTAAAAAACGCAGTGGAAATTACTCGACCTCTGCCGTGGGGCGGAACTTGATGGCCTTGCGCGGGGGGATTTTCACCGGGGCGCCCGTGCGCGGATTGCGGCCCATACGTGCGGATTTCTGCTGCACGCTGAATGTCCCGAGCCCGGTGAGGGTAAGGCGCTCACCCTGCCGGAGACTGTGTACGGTCACCCGGATGATGGCATCGACCGCTTTGCGCGCGTCGACTTTCGAGATGTTAGCGTCGAGGGCTACCGCCTCGACCAGCTGCGATTTGTTCATGTTCTATAATGTGTGAAAAGTTGCGACCTTACCTAACTTGTTGACAAAGATATGGAATTTTCCTAAAAGTCAAAAATAATGTCCTTAATTTGAAGTCCGGCTCCGCCCGGGCGGAAAATAATCGGGGTGAAGATTTGGCAGAATGGAAAAACCGTGCTACTTTTGTCCCCGGAAAGATGGCAGAGTGGTCGATTGCGGCGGTCTTGAAAACCGTTGAGCTGCAAGGCTCCGGGGGTTCGAATCCCTCTCTTTCCGCCGAATGTATGAAGAATCGACAGCAAGAGGGGCTATCAGCCCCTCTTGTCTTATTCAGGTGTCGGGGTGGCCTATTGCGTGCCCAGTTCTTTATAGAGTTCCAGCCGCAGGCCGCAGTAGTTTTCGATTATTTCGGCAGCCTTTTGAACACGCCCCATGTGCATTTCCAATTCCTGCGGAGCCATGTAGAATTCGGCGCTATACGGCGTTTTCATCAAAATTTGTTTCAGCCATGGCAGCGTGAAAATGTTTTCGATATGGTTGTCGTCGAATACCAGCATTAGTTTTGTCGAAAGCGTCCGCATCCGGTCGTGCATCACGACCGGATCATGGATGTCAAACTCCATACCGTGATAGACATAGTAGAGCGTGTGGTAGAAATAGACGATCGCCTGCGCCGAGAACTGTGCCGCCAGACGCACGTTGCGGCCCCCGGTAAACGCATCCTGCGCCTGTTCGAGCAGGTCGTTGCCGAGCGTGCGGAACGTGTCGAAATGGAATTTGGCGTCGGCATAGGCTTTGGCGAAGTCGATCGGGTGCTTCGGGCGGCGAAACCGATAGTGGTCGCTGCAATGCAATAGTTCACCCTCGGCATGGGCAAAGTAGAGGAACGGCGTCCGATGCGATTCGACATAGTTCAACGGCAGGATATAGGGATTGATGTAGGAGACCTTCCGGTAGCGGTACGGCATCCTGTACCGCAGGATGCGTTTTGCCCGAATCCAGTCGTATTCCGGCGTTTCGCGCACGACCATCAGCAGGTCGTAGGCCACGGCATCGCTGTGGGGCGTGCCGCCGGCCAGCTTTCCGAAAAGCAGGACGTATTCCGGGTCGAAATAGCCGTCCGTCAGGTGGCGGATCATCTGCGCCGCTTCGTTGGGGTCGTAGAGCAGTTCGTCGGGTCGTCCGGGTTGCGGTTGCGGTTGTGGTGCCGGGGCGGGTTGCGCGGCAGATTGTGCGGCGGGCTGTGCCGGTTCCATGGCGGGAGCGACGATCTGTTCGATGTCCGGCTGTTGCGCGGCCTGCGTGGTTTGGGGGACCATGGGTTGCACAGGCTGTTCCTGCGCGGGGTTTTGATTCGTTTCCATTTTGTTTGATTTTAAGATTGCAGACGAAGCCTGCGGGGTTTGAAAACATGCGCAGCGTGTTTGCAGACCTCCGCCGGGGGAGGCTTCGGCCTGCTGCTGCCTGTGGCAGCGGATACGATGGGCATAAAAAGGGCTGTCCTTATCGTGCAACGGGGCACAACAAAGAGAATAAAGGTTTGGTTAGCAGTCGTTTGCTAATCGGGCGGGTGAAAATGGAACCGGATCGGGAGGTTGCACGGCGGAAACCGCCTGCGGCTGGCCTTGCGGCGTGTCTGTACCGGGGTACGGACGGAAAGAGTTGTTCGCATAAAATAAAAATATGCGCAGCTGCGAACAACTCTTTCCCCCTTTTACAGGCTCAACAGCGTGCCATTCGCGGGATTTCTCCCCAACAGCTCTGCGCATACCTTTAGTATGTCCGAACTGTTGAGCGCACGGAGTAAAAGTTGTTAGAAAGAATTATTCGCAAGGGCAAAGGTAGTAAATATTTCGCAATCGGCGTCTTATTGGGGAAATTCTCTGCAAGGATTTACAATACAATATTTTGTTCGGTGCTGTAAATTAGTCATTTTCAAATACTTTTAGTATATTTGAAAGAAACACATTTATACTTAATAAGCATAATGAACTGATTTACAAAGCTATGAATAGCAATCTTATCTCTATTCATTATAGTCTTATGGACGACGACGTTCATAAAATGGATGCTTTTTCCCGGAATGAATGCGAAAAACAATTCCTGAAAGCTATTAATTATCTGCAAAAATATTTAGGTTGTAAAATCTCTATAGATGTACAAGTCAAAAAAGAAGGTGGAGTAATTGACACATATCAAGTTATATGTGCTGAAATACTTACTAACCCAAGTGTTACATTTGTTTTTGGTGCTGTATTTAATGCCTTTATTAATAATTTCTTTAGACCTAATATTCACTCCTCTGAAGAAACAAAAAATAATCTTGAGAATATTGAGAAAACAAAACAGTTAATTGAATCCGGAACAATTACTTCTGAAAATTTTGAAAGTATTTTTGCAAATGATAGGTATATAAAAAAACGCAAATCTATTTTTTTTAAAGAAGCACAAAAAATCCCGGATATCAAACAAATTGCAGCTGAATCACCCCAATTACAAGCACCTATTACAATTCCGGTTTCTGATTTTAATGATTATGTTGCAACTGATATATTTGATACGATAACCGAAGCAGAGGAGGCGCGAATATATATTATTGCGCCTATATTAGACAAAGGAAGAAAAGATTTATGGAAAGGCATATATAGGGGAGAATCAATCTTATTCCGAATGTTGGATCATAATTTCAAAAATCAAGTTGCAGAGGGTATATTTACTTTCAAAAACGGCACTTATATCGAATGTAATTTAGAAATAACCAAGATTGAAGATGATGAAAAGGTAGATATCAAATACTGCGTCATGAAAGTATTGAAAATTGGCGATGACGATAACCCTAAGGATGTATTAGTTCCTTTGAAGAAAAGGAGGAAAAGTAAATATAGTTATAATGAACAAAAATTATTTTGACTTTGATGATACCGAGTTAAATAATTTTTCTATCTTTGCTCTAACCAACTGCAACACAGGGTAAACTGTTGCAAATCGGCCGTAGGCTATTCTGTGTACTTAAATTGAGGTCAACGTATAACAGACTGATATACGGCGGAATACAGGAAAGGTTCTGTTTCCTGACTTTCCGCCAAACGAAACGCGGTTGCAGATATTCTGCAACCGCGTTTCGTGGTATATGGGCGGACGGAAGAAAAGATACCGCCCGGTGTCCTTTCCGGAACCGTTATTTCCGTTTCTTGCCTTTGGCGGCGACCCGCTGGGCGGCTGTGACCGTCTTTTTCGGGGTCTTGCGGACGCTTTTGGTCGCTTTGCCCTTGCCTTTGCCGTTCTCGTCGCGTCCCCATGCCGTGCCTTCGTCGAATTTCATAAATGCCGACCAGTCGAAACCTTCGTTCGACATCTTGCTGAAATCGGGGATGTCCGGGTGGGGTGGGGTCTTGGTTTTCAGCTTCCGGCGCGGCGATGACGTTGGGTCATATGCCGTTTGGTCGTGTGAGGGTTCTGCGTGTACCGTTTCGTCGTGGGCGGGCGCCGGGTCGTACGCCGCCGGGGTTGCCGGGACGGGCGTTGCCGGCTTCACGTTCCGCGCCGGCTTTTTCGGTGCCGGGGCGTATGTCTGCCCGGCGGTCTGGTAATCCTCGGTTTTTGTGCGGCGGGGCTTGCGAACCGGGGCTTCCTGCGCCCCGTTTTCCCCGTCGCGGGCGATCTCGGCCATCGGCCGGCGGCCGCGGTTCAGCCGGTTGAGTTTGCGGACGACCTCCTCGGCATCGCGGAACGGGACGCTCACGAACGAGAAGTTGTCCGAAATCTGGACGTCGTTGATATATTTGTCGCGCAGGCCGCATTTGAATTTGAGCATGTCGACCAGCTTGCGTGCCGTGTAGCCGTCGCGTTTGCCCACGGCCAGGAACAGCCGCGCCGTACCCTTGCGGTCGACCGAGAAGGAGCGTATTTCGGGGTAGTTGTTCTGGTCGAGCTCGCTGCGGAACGCCAGGCGCAGCAGCGCACCCAGGGCTATGTCGGGGGGGTATTCGGCGAGCAACTCTTCGGCGAATTCCTTGTAACCGTCGTAGCTTTCGTTTTCGACGATCTCCTGCATCTCCTCCTTGATCTTCAGCCGTTTCATCTCTACGATGTCCTGCGGCGAGGGGAGGGTTTCGCGTTTGATCTCGACCTTGATGTCGCGCATCAGGTTATTCAGGCCGCGGAACTCCGAGGGCGAGACGAACGTGATGGCCGTTCCCTGCTTGCCGGCGCGGCCCGTGCGGCCGATGCGGTGCACGTAGCTCTCCGAGTCCTGCGGCAGCGAGTAGTTGATGACGTGGGTCAGGTTGCCCACGTCGATGCCCCGGGCGGCCACGTCGGTAGCCACCAGGATATTGATCGTGCGGTCGCGGAATTTGCGGAGTATCTTCTCGCGCTGCGCCTGCGACACGTCGCCGTGCAGCACCTCGG
>ULKY01014799.1_pt1 | contig 20614 bp, 17 predicted proteins | sample 1951261 | NCBI WGS metagenome assembly ULKY01 (sample SAMEA4835511, study PRJEB28245) | human gut metagenome | biome: gut microbiome; material: fecal sample | place: Denmark | collected 2008 | reverse complement strand
TTTTAAGCGCGAGCGCTATCGCCTTGCGTCTGTCCGGTTCAACGAACAGATCGCGGCGTTTTTTGTCCGTGCCTTTTAATATATCGCCGATTATTTTTATCGGGTCCTCCGAGCGCGGGTTGTCGCTCGTGACGATAATCTTATCCGCATATTTGCACGCGGCGGCGCCCATCAGCGGGCGTTTGGTTCTGTCTCTGTCTCCGCCGCAGCCGAAAAGAACTATGAGCTTCCCGCGGCAGGACGGGCGCAGAGCCCGCAGAACCTGTTCAAGTCCGTCGGGCGTGTGGGCGTAGTCAATAATGACGCTGTACGGTGCTGAACACTCCACGCGTTCGAGCCGTCCGCAGACGCTTTTTGACTTTGCGAGCGACTGCGCGGCATCTTTCGGCTCGATGCCGAGATTTATCGCGCAGACAGCTGCCGCCATAGCGTTCGAGACGCTGAAAAGTCCGGGCGAGGCAAATTCTATATGTTCTATGTGTCCTTTCGAAACAAGTTCGAAGCGGACACAGTCCGAAAGAAGCGAGATGTTTTTTGCCGTATAGTCGGCGCAGTCGAGCACGGTTGAAAATGTAATTATCTTTCCCTTTGACGCAGCGATTATCTCGCCGGCGCGCGGATCGTCGAGATTGACTATTGATAGAGCAGAATGTTCAAAAAGCTTTTTCTTTGCAGAAATATAATTTTCAAATGTGCCGTGATAATCCAAGTGGTCGCGCGTGATATTTGTGAACACCGCCGCGTCGAAGTCTATACCCTCGAGTCTCCCCTGCGCGAGCGCCTGAGACGAAGCCTCCATGACGCAGGCTTTACACCCCTGTGAAACGGCGCGCGAGAGCAGCGAATAAAGCTCGGGCGGCTTCGGCGTGGTCAGCCCGCTCGGCAAATTTTCATCCCCGAGGCGGTTGCAGACCGTCCCGGTGAGCAGTGTTTTCGTCCCCGAATCGGAAAGGATATTCCTGATAAGCGTGGTCACCGTCGTTTTGCCGTTTGTGCCGGTAACGCCTATCATTCTGAGCTTGCGCTCCGGGTGATTACAGAGTGCCGCGCAAAGGCGCGCATATGCGCTGCGGGAATCCGCGACACGAAGCTCGTTTTCGAGTCCCAGCCTATTCTGAGTCACAACAGCCGCCGCGCCCGAGGCGAGCGCATCCGAAGCCGCCGTGTGACCGTCGAAGCTCCTGTGGCGTATGCACACGAACAGCGAGCCGGGTCGGACGAGTCTGCTGTCGTCGGTGACGAGATTTATATCCGCATCGTTTTTTATACTTCCGTCAAATTCAACTTCCCGGAACAATTCGGAAAGTCTCATTGAAAATCTCCTTTATCAGCCCGGAGAATCGGAAACGCCGGTATTCGATTTGAAGTATACTGTGACCGTCGTGCCGTAATCGACGCTTTCGCCCTTTGCGATGCTCTGTCCGTAAGAAGTGAGCTCGGAGTTGACGAGAGTGTTGCCGGATATCTTGACATTTATGCCCGTGGCAGCCGCAGTGCGGTTGACCTGGGTTATCGAAAGTCCCGTCAGATCGGGCACTTTGGTCTTTGTTTCAACGGGGCCGCCCTCGGTATAGAGCACGACTATGCCGCCCTTGGGCACGCTCTGATAGGCGCCGGGGAGCTGGCTTATAACCTTGTCACCGTTGCCGATAACCTTGCAGTTGAAGCCTGCCGAGCGAAGCTCCGAAGAGACCTCCGAAACATTCTTGCCGACATAGTTGGAAACCGTCGTGTCGAGCTTTGCAAGCTCACTCTCGGTATACTGCGGCTCAACATTGAGATATTTGAGCGTTTTTTCCATAACCTGCGCGGCGACGGGAGCGGCTATCTGACCGCCCTGGATCTGACCGCCGTGCGGCTCATCGATAATAATTATTATTGCGACTTTCGGATCGTCCGCGGGGGCAAAGCAACCGTAGGACGCGACGTGCTCGCCGGTCTTGCCGAGCTTCTGCGATGTGCCGGTCTTGCCCGCGACGCGGTAGCCGATAACATATCCGTTTTTCGCCGTGCCTTCGTTGACGACGCGGCGCATCATCTCGGCGACTTTTGCAGAGGTCTCCTCGCTTATCACCTGACGCCTGATGGTCGGCTGGGTCTCGCTGACGACATTGCCGTTGTCGTCGAGCACTTTCGCGACGACATAGGGCTTCATCAGCTTTCCGCCGTTGGCTATGGCGGAGAGTGCAGTCACCATCTGAATGGGCGTGACCTGGAACGACTGACCGAACGAGGAACTCGCGAGGTCGATGAGCGTCATGCCCTCGTGGGCGTGGTAGGTGACGCCCGCCTTGGGCTGAGTTTCCGCCGGGAGGTCGATTCCGGTCTTTTCGGTGAAGCCGAACGCCTCGAAATATTTGTAGAAATTATCAACGCCGAGGCGCTGACCCATGGTTATGAAATAAGAGTTGCAGGATTTTTTCAGACCGCCGACCATGTCGAGCGTGCCGTGAACTGTGTGCGCGTTGCAGTGGTAGGTCTGGGTGAGAATTTTTATTCCGCCAGCCACGCAGTCGACCTTCGTTGACTGATCCGCGACGCCCTGATCGAGAGCTGCCGAGGCGGTTATGGTCTTGAAAACGGAGCCTGGTTCGTATGTGCTGCTGACATTCTGGTTTCGGACATTGTTATAGAACACGTTGAGTTTCGCGTTGTTTCTGTCCTCTTCCTGACCCTTTTTGATTTCTTCCTCGGTCGGAGTCTTGCCCGATTCTTCATATTTTGCGGCGCGCAGCTCCTGAAGGCGTTTATATTCCTCCTCGACCTCCGCATCGTCCGTCTGGCGCGGATTGTTCGGGTCATAGTCGCTCATGGTCGCCATGCCAAGTATAGCGCCGGTGTTGACATCCATAACTATACCGTTTGCATAGGCGCACTTGTTGTCGATATACGCCTGCTTGAGCGCTTCTTCAAGATAGCGCTGGATATTGCTGTTTATAGTCAGCTGAAGCTTCTGCCCGTTCGTCGCATCATAAAGAGTCTCATACTGAAGCGGCATCGCCCTGCCGTAGGCATCCTTTGCGGTGACCTTTCTGCCGGGGATACCCGAGAGGATGCTGTTATAATATAGCTCGATGCCCGCCTGACCGTTGCCCTCGGAGTTTGTGTAGCCGATGATATGGCTGGCGAGGTTGCCGTTGGGGTAGTAGCGCTTGACATCGGGATCTATGCCGACCATCGCACTGCCGTAGGCATACTGCTCCTCGCCTTTCTTTCCGTATACATATTTTTTCTTTTTTATCTCGACTACTTTTTCCTTGTTGTCATATTCAACCTGCTTTGCGATGACGAGATATCTGTATTTCGTCATCTTGAGCTTTTTCATCAGCGTGTCGCCGTTTATGCCGAGCGCATTGCTCAAATCCCTACACAAATCGGCACGGACGCTATCGTCCGGCACGCTGTATGGGTCAATATACACGAGCCACACCGATGCGCTCTGTGCGAGGACATTTCCCTCGGAGTCATAAATAGTGCCGCGCTGAGCCGGTATCTCGGTATCGTAGAGCTGATTTTCCTCGGCCTTGCCTTTGTAATAATCAGCCTGAACCACCTGAATGCGGAAGAGGTTGCCGACGCAGGCAAGGAAAGCTATGGCGATGATAACTACCATCACCTTGGCGCGTCTGTCTTTTTCTTTTTTAGGCAATGTCTTCTGCATATCTTCACCCTTTCACCGCTCGGCAAAAAACCTTCTTAAATGTCCAAAAAGGGCAGACCGCGATCCGCCCTTTTCAAAGCAACTCAGGCACATAATTATATGCCGTGCGATGCCCGTACTATTCTCCCGCTTTCGATCCGTTGCCATCATTATAAACGACTGAATCAGAACCGTTGACGGTTATGTAGTTTATCTGCGAGCGGTTGCCCTTGACCATGCCGAGCCTGTTTGTCGCATAGTCGAGAATAGCGTCCGTGCTCATCTTCTGAGTCAGTCTGCTCTGCAGGTCGACCGTTCTGCTCTGTTCCTCGGCGATGCTCGTCTGTATGCTCGCCGTCTCTTTTGCAAGGACGGTAAGCCTTGTGCGCGAATACATGTTTATACCCAGAAGCATGAACATAACAACAGCCACACTGAGAATAACGGCGATGCGCCTGTTTATCTCTTTTGCCTCTGCCTGCTTCTCTTCCTTCGTCTTTTCCGGCGCTTTGATCACTCGCTGCGGACCGACCGGAACTTCCCTTTTTTTCGGCGCGGGCATAGCCTGCTGAGGCTCAAAGAGTTCGAATCTATACGCCTGCGTGCCGTTGAGATTTGTTGCCATAGTTACCATCCTTTCTCTGTAACTTTTTCCCGTTTATACTAAAAAATTTATCTGATTTTCTCTATTACGCGAAGTCTTGCGCTTCTGCTGCGCGGATTCTCTTCGAGCTCCGCCTTGCTCGGAGCCGCCGCCTTTTGCGGCAATCTGCCGCGGCTCTTTCTCCCGCAGACGCACACCGGAAACTCCGGCGGGCATATACACCCCTCGCACAGGGAGGCGAAAGTCTGCTTGACCGCTCTGTCCTCGAGCGAATGGAAGGTTATTATCGCGAGCCTGCCGCCGACCTTGAGCGAATCGAACATATCGCCTATTGCTCTGTCGAGTCCGTCGAGCTCGCCGTTGACGTAAATTCTCAACGCCTGGAAGGTGCGCCTCGCGGGGTGGCCTCCCTCGCGGCGCGCCGCCGCCGGAATAGAGCTTTTGACTATCTCGGCGAGTTCCAGTGTTGTTTCTATCGGCTTTTCAGCCCTCGCTCGGACTATTCCCGCCGCTATACGCGGAGCGAACTTGTCCTCGCCGTATCTGTAGATGATATCCTGCAGCTCGCGCTGTGAGAGCGAGTTGACTGCGTCCGCCGCGCTCATGCCCTGCATCGACATTCTCATGTCGAGCGGAGCGTCCGCGTGGAAAGAAAATCCGCGCGCGGCGTCGTCGAGCTGATGGGAGCTTACTCCGAGGTCTGCGAGAATGCCGTCCGCACCCTCGTCGGTGAACTGCGAAAGTATGCTCTTTATATTAAAGAAGTTGTCGTTGACTATGCTGACATTCTCTCTGCCCTCGAAACGCTTTGTGAGCGTCTCTATCGCTTCGGGGTCGCGGTCAATGGCAACGAGCCTGCCGTTTCCCGAGAGTCTGTCAAGTATCGCGTTCGAGTGACCGCCGCCGCCCGCAGTGCAGTCTGCGTAAAGTCCGTCCGGCTTTATATCAAGCGCGTCGATCGATTCGCGGAAAAGTACGGGTATATGCTTGAATTCCATATTATGCCGCCCTCCGCATTAAAGCTGAACATCCGCCGCGATCTTCTCGATCTCTGCCATGTTCTCCGCGCACTTTTGATCCCAAATTTCGGGGTTCCATATCTCAATGCGGTTGCCTACTCCGACTATCAGCGCCTCTTTTTCGAGATGCGCTTTTGCGCAATGGTCGGCGGAGAGGGTTATTCTGCCCTGCTTGTCTGGGATGACGCATCTCTTCGAGCTGCTCGCGATACGCTCGGCATAGGCGCGGGTCGTACCCTTGCAGAGAACACGGAGATTCTCAAAGTATCTGTCCCACTCCTCGAACGTATAGATGATGATGCAGTCGGTGCTGCCGGGCGGAGTGCAGACGACGAATTCCGTGCCGAGCTTGCTGCGGAATTCTGCCGGGATAAACACTCGGTTTTTCTGGTCGAGCGTATGGACAAAAAATCCGCTGAATTCAGTTTTTTCCATGCGCTCGCCCCCTTTTGTGTGAATTCTGGTGTTCTCATCCACCACCGGAGTGGTTTCTGCCACCTATTTGCACCACCATTATAAAACAAAAGAACCGCCTGTGCAATAGTTTCAGGCGATTTTTTGCGCTCTGATTTTAAAAAATTTTTGGCGAATAGAAAAAGTCCCGGCGCAATACACAAGATATTGTATACTGCACCGGGACGGCAATTTCAGCTTAGATTTTTTATTGTAAAAATTTACCAGATAGCCTTTTCAGCTACATCGGTCTTTGCGCTGTCGATGAAATCGGCGATGCTCATCGCGCCGATATCGCCCTCACCGCGCTTTCTGACGCTGACCGTGCCGCTCTCGACCTCTTTCTCGCCGATGACGAGCATGTAGGGAATCTTGTGGAGCTGAGCCTCACGGATTTTGTAGCCTATCTTCTCGCTGCGGGTGTCAACGCTGACTCTGAGTCCCGCCATATCGAGCTGCTGGCGGACTTCCTCGGCATAGCCGTGGAACTTGTCGGATATCGGCAGAATCTTGACCTGCTCGGGAGCGAGCCACAGCGGGAACGCGCCGGCAAAGTGCTCGGTGATAACGCCGATGAAGCGCTCGATAGAACCGAGAACAACGCGGTGAATCATGACCGGGCGATGCTTCTCGCCGTCCGCACCGGTGTATTCAAGCTCGAAGCGCTCGGGCAGCTGCATATCGAGCTGGATGGTGCCGCACTGCCATGTTCTGCCGAGAGAATCGGACAGATGGAAGTCGAGCTTCGGTCCGTAGAATGCGCCGTCGCCCTCGTTGATAACAAAGTCCTTGCCCATCTCGGTGACCGCCGCTTTGAGAGTCTCGGTCGCGAAATCCCAGTCTTTCTCGTCGCCCATGTGATCCTCGGGCATGGTCGAGACTTCGATCTGATAGGTCAGACCGAACACGGAATAGACCTCATCAAACAGGCGGACAACGCCCTTTATCTCGTCCTTCATCTGATCCCATGTCATGAAGATATGCGCGTCATCCTGAGTGAAGCAGCGCACGCGGAACAGACCGTGGAGCGCGCCGGACAGCTCGTGGCGGTGAACCAGTCCGAGCTCGCCCATTCTCAGGGGCAGGTCGCGGTATGAATGGGGCTGAAGCTTATAGACGAGCATTCCGCCGGGGCAGTTCATCGGCTTTATCGCAAAGTCGGTGTCGTCTATAACCGTGGTGTACATATTCTCCTTGTAGTGATCCCAATGACCGCTGCGCTCCCAGAGCGAACGGTTGAGCATCATCGGAGTGGATATCTCGACATAGCCGTAGCGCTTATGCACTTCGCGCCAATAGTCGATAAGGGTATTTCTGAGAACCATGCCGTTGGGCAGGAAGAACGGGAATCCGGGGCCCTCGTCCATGATGGTGAACAGGCCGAGTTCCTTGCCGAGCTTTCTGTGGTCGCGCTTCTTCGCCTCTTCGAGCATATGAAGATAATTGTCAAGATCCTCTTTCTTCGTGAAAGCGGTTCCGTAGATTCTCTGGAGCATCTTGTTGTCCGAGTCACCGCGCCAGTATGCGCCGGTGCAGGAGGTCAGCTTGAATGCCTTGACGCGCGAAGTGTCGGGGACGTGGGGGCCTGCGCAGAGCTCATCGAACTCGCCCTGGCGGAAGAACGATATCTTCTCACCCTTGCCGGCGTGCTCTTTGATAAGCTCGACTTTGTAGGGCTCGCCCTTATTCTCCATCATTGCGATGGCATCGTCGGGGTCGAGCTCGTATCTCTCGAGCGGCAGAGCCTCTTTGACTATCTTCTTCATCTCCGCCTCGATCTTCTCGAGAACCTCAGGAGTGAACGGCACATCGACATCGAAGTCATAATAGAAGCCGTTGTCTATAGCGGGGCCTATCGCGAGCTTAGCCTCGGGATAGAGACGCTTGACAGCCTGGGCAAGGACGTGCGAAGCGGTATGTCTGAGCGCGCGCTTTCCGTCGTCATCGTCAAAAGTAAGAATTTCGAGCTTGCAGTCTTTGTTTATCGGGGTGCGAAGATCCTTGACCTCGCCGTCGATGCGGCAGACGCACGCCGCCTTATAGAGTCCCATACCGAGGCTCTTCGCCACTTCCATGGCGGTTATTCCGTCGTCAAACTCCTTGACGACTCCGCCCTTGAGTTCAATGTTTACCATAAAAATTTCTCCTTTCAGCTTCGGGCTGATGCCCGTCTCAGGGATGAAAAAAGCTCCACCCCCGTAAAAATTACAGGGGTGAAGCGAATGCTCCACGGTTCCACCCGGTTTGCGGCTCGCGCCGCCACTCATGCGACCTTAACGCGGTCATACGTCGCAGCCTATCCCGCGGGGGCTTCGGTGCGCGCTCGGCAGCGGTAACATATCCCGTATCAACACCGGCGCTCTCAGCCAACGGCGCGCGGCTCTCTTTGAGGACGTTCGGAACACGTCTTCTGCTTCACAGCTTTTAACATTATTATTTTATCACCAAACGCGAAAAAGTCAACACTTTCTTTCGCGCGGGATTTTGTTCAACTTCCATAAATTTTTGTACCATGTGTTGCAATAACACCTTGACATTTCTCCCGTTTAAGGTTATTATACATAATAATGGTAGTATTATGTGCCAAGCTATACTCCATATTGTTATTTTACTGAGTTTTACAATAATCAAAATTTTTATTCGGGAGGTGTTGTTCGTTTGGACGTTTGGAAAATTATTCTTATAGCCGCCGCTGTCGGAGTTGCATTCGGCATCATCGGTTTCATTCTCGGCGGTTTACATAGGAAGAGAGTTGCCGAAGCCGCAATAGGTTCCGCCACAAAGGAGGCGAACCGCATAGTCAGCGAGGCTATGACCCAGGCAGAGGCCAAGAAGAAGGAAGCTATCCTTGAAGCCAAGGATGAGATCCACAAGCAGAGAAGCGAAAACGAAAAAGAACTGCGTGAAAGACGCAATGAAGTTCAGCGCCAGGAGCGCAGAGTCATTCAGAAAGAAGAGAGTCTCGACAAGAAGATCGAGAATCTCGAAAAGAAGGACGAGACCCTCAACCGCAAGATAAAGGATGCGGATGACAGACTCGCCGAGGCGGAGAGCCTCAAGAGAAGCCAGCTCGATATGCTCGAAAAAATCTCGGGCTACAGCAAGGAGCAGGCTAAGGAATACCTGCTCAAGAACCTTGAAGACGACCTTGTTCACGAGAAGGCAGTCAAGGTACTCGAATATCAGCAGCGCACAAAGGACGAGGCTGATACAATTGCAAGAGAGATAATCGGCACCGCTATCCAACGCTGCGCCGCAGACCACACGGCGGAGACCACGGTATCCGTTGTCGCGCTGCCCAACGACGAGATGAAAGGCCGCATAATCGGACGCGAGGGCAGAAATGTCCGCACGCTCGAAACCATAACCGGCGTCGATCTGATAATTGACGACACGCCCGAGGCTATAACCGTTTCGAGCTTCGATCCGGTTCGCCGCGAGGTCGCGCGTCTGACACTCGAAAAGCTTATATCGGACGGCAGAATTCATCCCGCCCGCATTGAAGAGATGTACGAGAAAGCCCGCCGCGAGGTCGATGCAACTATCAAGCAGACCGGCGAGCGCGCACTCATCGACGCAGGAGTCAACGGAGTGCATCCCGAGCTCGTCAAACTTCTCGGCAAGCTCAAGTACAGAACGAGCTACGGTCAGAACGTACTCAATCATTCACTCGAAGTTTCTTATATCGCAGGTCTCATGGCGGCGGAACTTGGCGCCGACGTCAAGCTTGCAAAGAGAGCCGGTCTTCTTCACGATATCGGCAAGGCACTCGACCACGAGATGGACGGCTCGCATGTTGAGCTGGGTGTTGAGGCCGCGAAGAAATACCGCGAGAGCGAGGGCGTCATTCACGCCATTCAGGCTCACCACGGAGACGTTGAGGCAAAGACACTTGTCGCCTGCCTCGTTCAGGCCGCCGACGCCGTTTCGGCTTCCCGCCCCGGCGCAAGACGCGAGAATGTTCAGAACTACATCAAGCGCCTTGAAAAGCTCGAAAGCATCGCATCCTCGTTCGAGGGCGTTGAGCGTTCGTTCGCCATTCAGGCAGGCCGCGAAGTGCGCATAATGGTCAAGCCCGAAGTCGTCAGCGACGAGAAGATGGTTCTCATCGCCCGCGACATCGTCAAAAAGATCGAAGACGAGCTTGAATATCCCGGTCAGATAAAGGTCAACATTATCAGGGAGAGCAGAGTCAGCGATTACGCAAAATAAAAACAAATCCCACCGTCAAACGCGGTGGGATTTGTTGAAAGGAAAATCGGAATGAATATACTTCTTATAGGCGACATCGTCGGCACGCAGGGCTGCGACTTCCTGCGCTCGGTGCTCCCCGGCTTCAAGAAGCTCAAGGCCATAGATGTCGTGATAGCCAACGGCGAGAATGCCGCGCCCGGCAACGGGATAACTTCGTCCGCCGCCGAGCACATATTTTCAAGCGGCGTTGATTTTATAACGACCGGCAACCACGCTTTTCGGCGCAGTGAGGTATATCATTTTCTCGACGAGCGCAGCGATATAATCCGCCCGGCGAATGTCGGCGCAGCCTGCCCCGGCAAGGGCTTCGGTGTTATAGACATGGGCAGAGTCCGCATCGGCGTTATAAACCTGCTCGGGCGCGCATATATAAACGGCTCGGACAATCCGTTCTCCTGCATCGACTCTCTCATGGAAAAGATAAGCGACTGTCGGATAAAAATAGTTGATATCCACGCCGAAGCTACAGCCGAGAAGCTCGCCATGGGCTTTTATCTCGACGGCAAGGCGACTGCCGTTGTCGGCACGCACACCCATGTTCAGACTGCCGACGAAAAAGTCCTGCCCGGCGGCACGGCTTATATAACCGACCTCGGCATGACGGGACCTGAGCTCTCGGTACTCGGAGTCCGCCCCGAAGCTTCGATATCGTGGCTCAAGACGGGACTTCCGACGCGATTTGAGATAAGCGGCGGCGCATGCATGATGTGCGGCGTTATAATCGATGTTGACGAAAAAACCGGAAAGTCGAGAAGTATTGAAAGAATCTGTGTAAGATGAGGAAATAAAAATGCTCAAAGAAATAAGAATCGCAAAAGAAAAAGACTGCCCTAAAATGCTCGAACTGCTCGAATATATCTGCAATCTTCACAGCGGGATAAGACCCGACCTGTTCAAGGCGGGAAAGTCGAAATACGACAGTGAAAGCCTCGCGAAGCTCTTAGCCGACGAGAACCGCATAACTTTTGTTGCGGCGGACGAAAACGACGAGGTGCTCGGATATATTTTCTGCATTCTCATCGACCACTCCGTTGACTCCGCACGCTGCCCGAACAAGGAGCTCTATATCGACGACCTGTGCGTCGACGAAAAGTGCAGGCACGAGGGCATCGGCGACGCACTGTTCAAAAAGGCTCTTGAGACGGCAAAAGAGCTCGGCTGCCACGACCTGACGCTCAACGTCTGGGAGGGCAACGACGGTGCGCTGCGTTTCTATGAGAAGCACGGCATGAAGATACAGAAGCGCGAGATGGAAATCGTGCTCGACTGAGTCAGTCTTTTCAACTTATTTTTTAAAAATATTGAAATTTTATTGAGTCGGTGATAGAATTACCATCGGCTCATTTTTTACGGCTTTTGAAAGGAAGATTCAATGGAAAACAGGGAAAAATTTTCGTCGAGACTCGGATTCATTCTGATCTCGGCAGGCTGCGCCATCGGGCTGGGAAATGTCTACAGATTCCCGATAACGACCGGCGCATACGGCGGCGCGTTTTTCGTGCTGATTTACATCGCGTTTCTTGTTCTGCTCGGCATACCGGTCATGACGGCGGAGCTCGCAGTCGGCCGCGCAAGCCAGCGCAGCATCGCCTCGTCATACGACGTGCTCGAAAAGAAGGGGCAGAAGTGGCATCTCGCCAAGTATCTCGGCATCGCCGGAAACTATTTGCTCATGATGTTCTACACGACTATCTCCGGCTGGATGCTGATATACTTTATAAAGTATGCGGACGGCTCGATCCTCGCGTACAAGAGCGCGGAAGAACTCGGAGCGGTGTTCGGCACGATGATAAGCAACCCCGTGCTCATGGTCTGCGCCACATTCGCAGTCATTCTTGTCTGCTTCAGCATCTGCTCGTTCGGTCTGCAAAAGGGCGTCGAGAGGATAACAAAATGGATGATGGTGGCTCTCCTGCTTCTCATGGTGGGGCTCGCAATCTATTCCTGCACGCTCTCGAACGCCGCAGAGGGACTGAAATTCTATCTCGTCCCCTCGCTCAAGTCCCTTGAAAATTCGGGCGTATGGACGGTAATCTCGTCCGCAATGGGACAGGCGTTCTTTACTCTGAGCATCGGTATCGGCTCTATAGCGATATTCGGCAGCTACATCGGCAAGGAGCGCAGGCTCCTCGGCGAGGCTATGACAATAGTCGGGCTTGACACTTTCGTTGCACTCATGTCCGGCGTTATCATCTTCCCCGCATGCTTCACCTATAACGGCGGCGTCACCGCAGACGCGGGCACGGTCGGCGCGAGCTTCCTGTTCACGACGCTTTCGAGCATCTTCAACAGCATGCCCGGCGGACGCATAGTCGGTGCGCTGTTCTTCGTGTTCATGATATTTGCAGCGTTCTCGACGGTCATTGCCGTTTTTGAAAACATCATGTCCTTCTGGCTCGAGTTGACGAAGCTCAGCCGCCGCAAAGTGGCGCTGATAAACATCGCGCTCATGCTCGTGCTCTCCCTCCCCTGCGTGCTCGGCTTTAATGTGCTCGAAAAAATACAGATAGCCGGCAAGGGCATCATGGATATCGAGGATTTCCTCGTTTCAAACGTCCTGCTCCCGCTCGGCAGTCTCGTCTACGTTCTCTTCTGCAGCAGGAAATACGGCTGGGGCTGGAAGAACTACATCGGCGAAGTCAACTGCGGCGAAAAGGGCGCAAAAATGCCCGGCTGGATAAGACCTTATTTCACATATGTTCTACCGATAATCGTTATAATCGTCTTTATTATGTCAGTCGTCGGCTGATAAAAAATCATGGCTCGGTTCGGGAATTTCCCCGTGCCGAGCCGTTTTTTATTTTATTCGGGGAAAAGGCTTTTTTCTCTTGAATATCCCCCACTTATTTGTTATCATTGCCTTGTAAAAAATACGTTTTAAGGACGGTGCTACCATGAAATTTCCAATAGGCGTTATTATTGACAGCTTCCGCACGGATATCCCGACGGCGGTCAAAAAGGCCGCCAAGGTCGGGGCGCAGGGCATTCAGGTCTATGCCACCAGCGGCGAGATGTCGCCAGAGGAGCTTGTCGGCTCGAAGCGCGCGGATTTCCGCAAGCTCGTTGAGGACAACGGACTCGTTATCTCCGCTCTCTGCGGCGATCTCGGCGGCGGCTTCGGCAACAAAGAGGAGAACCCCTGGAGAGTCGAGAAGTCAAAGAGAATAATCGAACTTGCAAAGGAGCTCGGCACGGATATCGTCACGACCCACATCGGCGTTGTGCCCGAGGACAGCAGCCACGAGAGATATAAAATCATGCAGGAGGCATGCTTCGAGCTCTCCCGCTTCGCGGACAGCCTCGATGCTCACTTTGCGATCGAGACGGGTCCCGAGACTTCGGCAACGCTCAAGAAGTTCCTCGACTCGCTCGGCTCTACCGGCGTCGCAGTCAACCTCGACCCCGCTAACCTTGTTATGGTCACGGGCGACGACCCCGCAAAGGCGGTCTATAACCTGCGCGACTACATAGTCCACACCCACGCCAAAGACGGCGTTCAGATTTTCTACAGGGATCCCGAGATAGTTTACGGCATAAAAAAAGACTCGCTCGTCACAGGCAGCTCGTTTAAAGAAGTGCCGCTCGGCGAGGGCAGCGTCAAGTGGGACGAATATCTCGCCGCGCTCAATGATATCGGCTACAAGGGCTTCCTGACGATAGAGCGAGAAGTCGGCGACGACCCCGAAAAGGATATCGGCAACGCCGTAAACTTCCTCAAAGGATACATGGACTGAGGTGATAAAATGAAAACCTGCGTCAGCAGCTACAGCTTTCAGCCGATGCTTTCGAGCGGAGAGCTGACTCAGCTTCAGCTCATAGGCAAGGTCAAAGAGATGGGCTTCGACGGAATTGAATTTATCGACCTCATGCCCGAAAACGGAATGTCAGTCGAAGAATATGCCAAGCGTCTGCGCGACGAGAGCGAAAAGAAAAACCTGCCGATAGTCAACTACACCATCGGCGCGGAGCTTCTCAACCGCCCGCTCGACGAGGAGTGCGAGCGCCTGTTCAAGCAGGTCGATATCGCGGAGATACTCGGCGCGTCGGGTATGCGCCACGACGCGACAGGCGGCTTCAACGCGCCGCAGAGCGCATACTGCGGCTTCGATCAGGCTCTGCCCACGCTCATCGAGGGCTGCCGCAGAGTGACCGAATACGCCGCAGAGAAAGGCATATCTACAATGGTCGAGAACCACGGCTATTTTGCGCAGGACAGTGACCGGGTCGAAAAACTCGTCACGGGAGTTGCAAACCCGAACTTCGGTCTGCTCGTTGACATGGGCAACTTCGCCTGCGCCGATGACCCTTCGGACAAGGCGGTCGGCAGAGTCGCAAAATACGCAAAGCACGTTCACGCCAAGGACTTTCACATCAAGAGCGGCTCAGAGCCCGATCCCGGGCGCGGATTCTTCCGCAGCAGAGCCGGCAACTACCTGCGCGGCGCAGTGATAGGTCACGGCAACATTCCCGTGGCGCAGTGCATAGGCATACTCAAGCGCGCGGGCTACGACAAATATGTCAGCATCGAGTTCGAGGGCATCGAGCAGACGCTCACGGGCATCGAAATCGGGCTTGAGAATCTCAAGAGATTCATAGCCGAGGCTGAGTAAAAAGTTAAAAGAGTCCAAAAAACGCACCCGAAAGCAAGACGCCTTCGGGTGCACTTTTATTCATTTTCAGCCGATTCGGGCTCAGTCTGCTCCACAAAAATAAATTCGCCGTTTTTAGCTTTGCAGATATACTTTTTGCCGGTTGTTACTTTTCCCTCGAGCATCTGCTCCGAGAGCTTATCCTCGATCTGCTGCTGGATAACACGCTTGAGCGGTCTCGCTCCGTAGACCGGGTCAAAGCCCGCATCCGCCGTCTTTTGAACAGCCGATTCGTCAAAAATTAAAGTTATATCCAGCTGCGCCACGCGCTTTGAGAGCGTTTCGAGCATTCTGCGCGCAATTTCGGATATATCCTGCTTTTCGAGCGAGTGGAAGACGATTATATCGTCAACGCGGTTCAAAAATTCCGGTCTGAATGTGTTCTTGAGCTCTTTCATCACAAGCTCGCGCACGCGGTCGTAGCTCGGGACATTGCCGCGCTCCGAAGAGAAGCCAAGTGCCTTTCCGCTGCCCGAAATCAGCTTCGCGCCGACATTCGAGGTCATTATAATAATGCAGTTCTTGAAATCGACCCTGCGTCCCTGCGAGTCGGTCAGTATGCCGTCGTCAAGTATCTGGAGCAGCATATTGAAGACATCGGGATGCGCTTTTTCTATTTCATCAAAGAGAATGACGCTGTACGGTCTGCGGCGGACTTTTTCGGTCAGCTGACCGCCCTCATCATAGCCGATATATCCGGGCGGCGAACCGACGAGTCTCGAGACCGTGTGTTTCTCCATATATTCGGACATATCGAGCCTTATCATCGCGTTCTCGTCGCCGAAAAGCGAGTCGGCAAGTGCTTTGCAAAGCTCCGTTTTGCCTACACCTGTAGGGCCGAGGAAAATAAACGAACCGGTCGGGCGCTTGGGGTCTTTGAGCCCGACTCTGCCGCGCCTTATTGCCCGCGCGACCGCGCTGACCGCCTCATCCTGGCCGACTATTCTGCGGTGCAGCTCATCTTCAAGATGAAGCAGGCGTTCGCTCTCCGCCTGAGTCAGCTGCGAGACGGGTATTCCAGTCCACGCGCAGACTATTTCGGCTATATTATCAGCCGTGACCTCGCCTATTTTCTTGCTCGATTCCTCGCGCCAGCTGTGCTTTGCGCGCTCGAGTTCGTCGCTCAGCTTCTTCTGCTCGTCGCGTATCTGCGCGGCGTGCTCGAACTCCTGAGAATTCACCGCCGAATCTTTTTCTTCGGCGAGGGCGCGGAGTCTGTCCTCCATATCTTTGAGATCCGGCGGCGCTGTGAATGCACCGAGCCTGACGCGCGACGCTGCCTCGTCTATTAAATCTATCGCCTTATCGGGCAGATATCTGTCGCCGATATAGCGCACCGACATTTTCACCGCCGCCTTTATCGCGTCGTCGGTTATTCTGACTTTATGGTGCGCCTCGTATTTGTCGCGGATGCCCATGAGTATCGCGACCGCCTCGTCCTCGCTCGGCTCGCCGACCGTGACGGGCTGAAAGCGGCGCTCGAGCGCGGCATCCTTTTCGATATGCTTGCGGTATTCTTCGAGCGTGGTTGCACCGATGACCTGCATCTCGCCGCGGGCAAGCGCGGGCTTCAAAATATTCGCGGCATCGACCGCACCTTCCGCCGAGCCTGCACCTATAAGCGTATGCAATTCGTCTATAAAGAGAATGACATCCCCCGTCTTTGAAACTTCTTCAATGGCGGACTTAACGCGCTCTTCGAAATCGCCCCTGTACTTTGTTCCGGCGACCATGCCCGTGAGGTCGAGCGAAACTATGCGCTTGCCTTTGAGCAGTTCGGGTACTTCGCCCGTGGCAATTTTCAGCGCGAGCCCCTCGGCGATTGCCGTCTTGCCGACTCCCGGCTCGCCTATCAGGCAGGGGTTGTTTTTAGTTCTGCGCGAGAGAATCTGAATGACGCGTTCTATCTCCTTCTGCCTGCCGATAACAGGGTCAATTCTGCCCGCCGCGGCAAACGAAGTCAGGTCGCGCCCATATTGATTGAGGGTCGGGGTATCCGTTCTGCCGCCGGGCTTTTTGACCGTCTCCGGCTTTCCGGAATCTTTACCCGACACCGAGCCGAACGCTTTCAAAAGCTCCTGCAAAATCTCCTGCGGTGACACGCCGAGGCGGGTCATAACGGCGGTTGCCGCGCTCGAGCCCTCTTTTATCATGGCGATAAGCAGATGCTCCGTGCCGACATAGTTGTGACCCATATCCCGCGCCTGAATCATTGCGCTCTCAATAATATTTTTGCATCTGGGCGTGAAATCGCCAGGAGTCAGCACCGTCGGCACGCCAAATCCGATGCTGTTCCTGACAGCTTCCTCGACCTTGCCGGCGGTAAGCTTTTTGTTTATCAGAACGGTATAGGCTATCCCGCCGTTCTGGGTCAGCAGGCCGAGCAGAAGATGCTCGCTGCCGATATAGGTGTGTCCCATATTCTCCGCATATTCAATGGCGGCGTTGAGCACGTCGTTGGCTTTCTGGGTGAAGCCGGTAAACTTATACATATCATCATTCCTTTCCGCGGTGAACCGTACAATAGAGATTATTGCCGGAAAATTGCCGACGAATCGAAAGATATATGTTTTTATATATGTTTATCGGCGGTATTTTAGGACAATGCCTCGCGCACCGCGTCCGCTCTGAGGCAGTCCCTCTGCCGCGCGTCGATATGCTTGCCGTTCGCAGCGCTTATGGTGGCGGGCTGCATATTGACGAGCAGTTCGTTAAGTTTTTCTATCGGTATATCAAGTATTCCCCTTGCCGAGCCGAGGCGCACAAGGGATATAAGATCCATCATCTCGTCGCAGGACAGCACACGCGCGCTCTGCAAAATTCCGAGAGCTCTGTATATTTTGTCCTGCATCGCGACATCGGCGCACATACGCTCCGCCGCCGCGCGCTCCTGGGTGACGAGCTGGCGGGTTATCGACTGGAGGTTCTCTATCGCCGCCTGCTCGGTTATGCCGAGGGTTATCTGATTGCTCAGCTGATAGATATCGCCGCGCGACTCCCTGCCCTCGCCGTATGCGCCGCGAAGGGTCAGACCGAGCTTGGATATGGTCGAGCTGAGGACTGCGAGCTGACCGCTTCTTCTGAGCGCGGGCAGATGCAGCATGACGGACGCGCGCATGGCTGTGCCGAGATTCGTCGGGCACTGAGTCAGATAGCCGAGTCTCTCGTCAAACGCGAAATTCAGCTTCTTATCGAGCGCGGAGTCAATTTTATCGGCGAGGACATAGCAGTCCATGAGCGCGAGACCCGCTTTCATGACCTGGACGCGGATATGATCCTCCTCACAGAGCATGATGCCAACCGTCTCATCTTCAGTAAGCATGAGCGCCCTGCCCTCGCGCACGGAAGCGAACTCCGGGCTTATCAGATGCCGCTCGGCGAGCGATATCGCCTGCTCGCGGCTGAGCGAATCCATTGTGACATAGTGGAGCCCCAGCTCGGGCACGCATGAGAGCAGGGTGTCACGAACTTTTTCGTTGACCTTTATTCTGCTCGCCGTATCGAGGCGGCACGGGAACGGGAACTCTTCTAAGTTGCGCGCAAGACGCACGCGGGTGCTCAGGACTATATCGCCCTGTTCGCCCTTGTCGACATACCATTTACTCATTTTCGTTCCCTCCCTCAAGCTCTTTTATCCTGTCGCGAAGCTGCGCCGCAAGCTCAAAGTTCTGCGCGGCGACCGCCTCGTCCATCTGCTTTTTGAGCTCCTCTTTTTCGTCGATTTTTGCCTCTTCCTCGCTGACAGGCTCGGCGGTCGAAGCTATCTTGCCGCTGTGGTGAATCTGACCGTGAATGCGCTGGAGCGAGGGTTTGAGCTCGTTATAAAAAACTTTGTAGCACTCCGCGCAGCCGACTCTGCCCTCGCGGACGATATCATTGAACGAAGAGCCGCATTTTGGGCAGCGAACCACCTTTCTCGGCGCGCCGAGCGAATGGACTGCATCGCCGAAGAAGTTCCCGAAAAGTCCGGCAACATCGAAGCCGAAGCCCGAGAACGCGTCGCCGTAGCCGAGATGCTCGGCACATTCGGAGCAGAGATGGCGCTCAGCCGTGTCGCCGTTTATGACCTGCTTTATGTGAGTTGTCGCTTCATTTTTTCCACAGTTCTGACAAAGCATATGTGTTCCTCCTTTATCCGTTTCTGCCCATTTCAACGAGCAGCAGTTGTTTGAATACCGACGCTCTGACGGCGTCCCTGTCCCCGACGGCGGCAGGTCGCAGAGCGTTGTCCGACACTGCGCTGAGCATCAGCATGGCGGCGTGTTTATCTATAACACCCGTGCTGACGAGCTCCGCCAGATGCGCGCGGGCAGTTCGCTCGTCGAGCTTATCGCCTACGGCGTTGACTGCGTGCATGACCTTCTGATTCGGCTCCATCGCCGCACGCCTTATTCTGATATATCCTCCGCCGCCTCTGCGGCTCTCGACAATATAGCCCTGTTCCGGCGTGAAACGCGACGCGATAACATAGTTTATCTGGCTCGGGACGCAGCCTATCGTCTGCGCAAGCTCGTTGCGCTGTATCTCGATGGTTCCGCTGTTGCCGAGCATTTCGAGTATCATGCCCGTTATCTGACTGCTAAGGCTCATTGCCGTCACCTCTTTTTATCTTTGACTTTCTTTGACCTTTGACTTTATTATAACCCTGATGCAAACTCCGGTCAAAAGTCAGAAAAGGTCAAAAATCACCCATCGGGCAAAATATTTTTAATTATCTCGCTCATGCTTTGATTTACTGAGTCTATCTCGTGTTTTCTTTGATTTTCCGCTTTGCGCTCCGGCGTAATTTATATAATAAGACGGGTCAATATGCTCATCCACGCGCATAAATTCGTCGCAGAAGATATCCGACTCGTCGTAGCTCACGACTTCTCCGTTCTTGTCAAACAGCATATAAAACACCTCCGGTTTCTTATTAGTTTACGCCGGAGAAAAGAAAATTATGTTTGGGTTCAGAAAGTGTAACCGCAAAAAGCGGTGCTTCATAATATGTTGATGAAAGCGGTGCTCGAGTCAAAACCGCGGCACTCTTTCTTAGTAACTGAAGAGGAGGCAAAACGATGGGTTGCTCAAACAACTGGTGCATTTTCCTTATCATCATCCTTCTGCTCTGTGACACGGGCTGCGGCTGCAATAATGGCGTCTCCAGAGCTTCGGACTGCGGATGTGGCTGCAACAACGGCTGTGGCTGCTGACATTCCATAAGACCGCTAAAGTGAAAACGACCGCCTTGCCGAAATGGCAGGGCGGTCAAACTTATGCGATTTTCGAAAAAGATCAGGCAACTCTGTTGCCCTTTCTGCCGGGAGTCGGAGAGACGGTCTCGGGCTCGAACGCAGTCTTGGCTGCGCTGCGGCGCTGAGCGGTCTTCTTCTCCTTGACAAAATGAGCCTTGGTATACTTGTTGGTGCAGAGGAAGTGAGCGATCTTCTTGGCAAGAGCAGTCTCAAACTTCTCCTCAAAATTGATCAGCTTCTTCTCAAACACAAAGCCTGTTATTATAAGAGCCACAGCGGCAACTTCGAGAATCGAAACAATTATGAATGTACTTGTCATTTTTGCTTCCTCCTTACGGAAAAATCGGAACATTTGTTCTTTCTGTCTCTAATTATAGCACAAATATTCGGTTTGTCAACACAAATGTTCGATTTTTTTGAAGATCTGCGCCGATTCGCGCAGGGTATAATCTCCTACGATTGGATTGTATCACAATATATGCCAAAAGTCAACGGAAAAACCACAACAAATTGAAGAAAGCACGAAATAAAAATTCAATGCAAAATGACAAAAAATTTTTTAAAACAGTCGTTTTTTGTTCGATTTCGGGCGATTTACCGGGCGGTTAGCAAATCTCTGACCTCATTGTACAATTTTTCGGTCGCCGCTTCCGGGCTCATATCCGCCGGCGAAAAAGCCTTGCCGAAAACAATTTTCAGCCCGCCCTTTCTCTCGTACTCTCCGGTTATCGCAAACGGCACTATTACGGCGCCGCCTC
>ULKY01005929.1_pt1 | contig 23072 bp, 20 predicted proteins | sample 1951261 | NCBI WGS metagenome assembly ULKY01 (sample SAMEA4835511, study PRJEB28245) | human gut metagenome | biome: gut microbiome; material: fecal sample | place: Denmark | collected 2008 | reverse complement strand
AGCGTCGTGCTGACGTGGGTGCTGCCCATCGTCCTGTTCATCGCCGTCGGCCAGCTGATGGCCAAGAAGCTGACGGACCGGGCCGGAGGCCCCGGGTCCATGATGTTCGGCGCAGGGAAGTCCAATGCCAAGATCTATGTCCAGTCCTCCCAGGGCATCCGCTTTGCCGACGTGGCCGGCGAGGATGAGGCCAAGGAGAACCTGCAGGAGATCGTCAACTATCTCCACGACCCCAGTAAGTATCAGGAGATCGGCGCCTCCATGCCCAAGGGCATCCTGCTGGTGGGCCCTCCGGGCACCGGCAAGACCATGCTGGCCAAGGCTGTGGCCGGTGAATCCCAGGTGCCCTTCTTCTCCATCTCCGGCTCGGAATTTGTGGAGATGTTCGTGGGCATGGGCGCGTCCAAGGTCCGCGATCTGTTCAGCCAGGCCAAGGAAAAGGCCCCCTGCATCGTGTTCATCGACGAGATCGACGCCATCGGCCAGAAGCGCAGCGGCGGCCAGTACGGCGGCAACGATGAGCGGGAGCAGACTCTGAACCAGCTGCTGACGGAAATGGACGGCTTCGACGACAACTCCGGCGTGATCATCCTGGCGGCCACCAACCGGCCGGAGTCCCTGGACCCGGCCCTGACCCGGCCCGGCCGCTTCGACCGCCGGGTGCCGGTGGAGCTGCCGGATCTGAAGGGCCGGGAGGAGATCCTGAAGGTCCACGCCAAGAAGATCAAGCTGGCGGAGAATGTGGACTTCGGCACCGTGGCCCGGATGGCCTCCGGCGCCTCCGGCGCGGAGCTGGCCAACATCGTCAATGAGGCCGCCCTGCGGGCGGTGCGGGACGGGCGGAGGCTGGTGACCCAGGCCGACCTGGAGGAGAGCATCGAGACCGTCATCGCCGGATATCAGAAGAAGAACGCCATTCTCACCGACAAGGAGAAGTGGATCGTATCCTATCACGAGATCGGCCACGCCCTGGTGGCGGCCCGCCAGACCCATTCCGCCCCGGTGCAGAAGATCACCATCATTCCCCGGACCTCCGGTGCGCTGGGCTATACCATGCAGGTGGAGGAGGGCAACCACTATCTGATGAGCCGGGAGGAGATCGAAAACAAGATCGCCACGTTTACCGGCGGCCGTGCCGCCGAGGAGGTGGTGTTCGGCTCCGTCACCACCGGCGCGTCCAACGACATCGAACAGGCCACCAAGCTGGCCCGGGCCATGCTGACCCGGTACGGCATGAGCGACGAATTCGGCATGGTGGCACTGGAGACCGTTACCAACCAGTATCTGGGCGGGGATGCGTCCCTGGCCTGCTCGCCGGAGACCCAGGCCAAGATCGATCAGCTGGTGGTGGACCTGGTGGAGCGGCAGCACCAGAAGGCCGTGAAAATTTTGCAGGACGACCGCCAGAAGCTGGATGAGCTGGCCAAGTTCCTTCACGAAAAGGAAACCATCACCGGCCAGGAGTTTATGCAGATTCTCAACGGGTAAAAGAAAAAGCGCTCTCCCCCCAAAGGGGAGAGCGCTTTTTCTCTTTTTGCTCCAGAACATTTGTTTGAAAAAATAGGTTTACAGATAAAAATAAAGGTGATACAATAGAATACTACACGACTGCACGGAACAGGAGGCGCTTATGGGACAGTTCAAGGTGGTATCGGATTATACCCCCAGCGGGGATCAGCCCCAGGCCATCGACACACTGGCCAGCGGCATTAAAAACGGCCTGCGAGATCAGGTGCTGCTGGGCGTTACCGGCAGCGGCAAGACCTATACCATGGCCAAGGTCATCGAGCGGGTCCAGCGGCCCACCCTGGTGCTGGCCCACAACAAAACCCTGGCAGCCCAGCTGTGTGAGGAGTTCCGGGCCTTCTTCCCGGAAAACGCCGTGGAATACTTCGTGTCGTACTACGACTATTACCAGCCGGAGGCGTACATCCCCCACACGGATACCTTCATCGAGAAGGACGCCGCCATCAACGACGAGATCGAGCGCCTGCGCCACAGCGCCACCGCCGCCCTGTTTGAGCGGCGGGACGTGATCGTGGTGTCATCGGTGTCGTGCATCTATGGATTGGGGGACCCCATCGACTACGCCAACATGGTGATCTCCCTGCGTCAGGGAAAGGAATATCCCCGGGACCAGCTGCTGCGCAAGCTGGTGGAGATCCGGTATGAACGCAACGACATCGCCTTCGACCGGAACATGTTCCGGGTCCGGGGGGACACGGTGGAGATCTATCCGGTGTACGCCAACGGATATGCCATCCGGGTGGAGTTCTTCGGCGACGAGGTCGACCGCATTTCCGAGATCAACCCCATCACCGGTCAGGCCCAGCGAGTGCTCCAGCATGTGGCCATCTACCCCGCCAGCCACTATGTCACCACCAAGGACAAGATGGAGCGGGCGGCGGCGGAGATCGAACGGGAGCTGGCGGAGCGGAAAAAGTGGTTTGAGGACCACGGCAAGCTCATTGAGGCCCAGCGCATTGACCAGCGCACCCGGTATGACCTGGAGATGATGCGGGAGCTGGGCTACTGCACCGGTATCGAGAACTATTCCCGGGTCATCTCCGGCCGGGCGCCGGGCTCGCCCCCCACCACCCTGCTGGACTATTTCCCGGAGGATTTCCTGCTGTTCGTGGACGAGAGCCATGTGACCCTGCCCCAGGTGCGGGCCATGTACAACGGGGACCGGGCCCGGAAGGAGAGCCTGGTGGAGTACGGCTTCCGTCTGCCCTGTGCCTTCGACAACCGGCCCCTGAAATTCCCGGAGTTTGAGGAGCGGTATCATCAGGCGGTGTTTGTCTCCGCCACGCCGGGAGATTATGAGCGGGAGCACGCCGACCAGGTGGCCGAGCAGGTGATCCGGCCCACGGGTCTGCTGGACCCCCGGGTGGAGGTGCGGCCGGTGGAAGGCCAGATCGACGACCTGGTGGACGAGATCCGCCTGCGGATCGAGAGGAACGAGCGGACGCTGGTGACCACCCTGACCAAGCGCATGGCGGAGGACCTGACGGACCACATGAAGGGCCTGGGCCTGCGGGTGCGGTATATGCACTCGGACGTGGCCGCCATCGAACGAATGGAGATCATCCGGGATCTGCGGCTGGGCGAATTCGACGTGCTGGTGGGCATCAACCTGCTGCGGGAGGGCCTGGACCTGCCGGAGGTGAGCCTGGTGGCCATTCTGGACGCCGACAAGGAGGGCTTCCTCCGCAGCGAGACCAGCCTCATCCAGACCATCGGCCGAGCCGCCCGGAACGCCCAGGGCCTGGTGATCCTGTACGCCGACACCATCACGCCCTCCATGCGGGCAGCCATGGACGAAACGGAGCGCCGCCGGGAGAAGCAGGACGCCTATAACAAGGCCCACGGCATCGTTCCCCAGACCATCCGTAAGGACGTGCGCAAGGTGCTGGAGATCTCCAAGGACGCCCAGCAGGAGCAGCAGGCCGGCCGCCGCAAGCTCACCGACGCTGAGCGGGAGGCCACCATCCGCCGTCTGGAGAAGGAAATGAAGGAAGCCAGCAAAATGCTGGAGTTTGAATACGCCGCCCTGCTGCGCGATCAGATCATCGCCCTGCGGGGGGAGAAATGAGGAAGCGCCATGCCCCATGTTCCCACCGTGGATATCCGCCGCCTGGGAGATATCCGCTTCGACACCCAGCTGGAGCGCGCCCTGCGCCCCAGCCCGGATTATGACGTGTCCCAATGGCTGTTCGTGCCCAACCAATACACGGAGTACCGGTATATCCTGGGCACCCGGGGGCAGAAGCCCCTGATCTGCATCGGCATCAACCCCTCCACCGCCCGGCCTGGGGATCTGGACCCCACCCTGAAAAGCGTGGAGCGGGTGGCCAAGGCCAACGGCTTTGACTCATTCATCATGTTCAACGTCTATGCCCAGCGGGCCACGTCGCCGGACGACATGGAGAGGACCTGCAACCCGGAGCTGCACCGGGAGAACATGCGGGCCTTTGCCTATGCCCTGTCCCTGAATCCCCGGCCGGTGGTGTGGGCCGCCTGGGGCACCATCATCGAAAAACGGGACTATCTGTGGCCCTGCCTGGAGGACATGATTGCCCTGGGCCGGGAATACGGCGCCCGGTGGGTCACCTGCGGCAGGCGGTCCAAGGCGGGGCACCCCCACCACCCCCTGTATCTGCGGGCAGACGCCCAGGCGGAGCCCTTCGACGTGGAGGAATACGTCCGGGCCCAGCAGGCCCGGGCGGCCGCCGCCGTGTCCGGCCGCCCCAGGCGGGTATGAGGAGAGACCATGGGAAAAAGCCGGCTTGACCTCAGCGCCCTGGACCTGAAGCTCCTGGCCATGGCCGCCATGCTGGTGGACCACATGGGCTATCTCCTGTTTCCCACGGCCATGTGGATGCGGTATGTGGGGCGGCTGGCCTTCCCGATTTTCGCCTTCCAGATCGCCGAAGGGTGGTACAGGACCCACGACCGGGAAAAATACACCCTGCGGCTGCTGATCTGCGCCGTGGTGTCGGAGGTGCCCTTTGACCTGGCCTTCAGCGGAACGCCGGTGGACGCCGGGTATCAGAATGTCCTGTGGACGTTCTTCATCGCCGCGGCGGCACTGTGGGCCGCGGATGCCCTGCAGGAGCGGCTGCACCTTCCCCTGCCCCTGGCGGCGCTACCGGCCGCAGGGGCGGGCTATCTGCTGGGCGAATGGATGCAGGCGGACTATTTCGGTCCCGGGGTGCTGACGGTGCTGGTGTTTGCCCTGTGCCGCCAATGGCATATAGGGCGGCTTCCGGAGCTGGCGGCCATGCTGGTGATCAACGGCTGGCTGCTGCCCAGCGCCGATATGACCCTCTGGGGCGTCACCCTGCCGGTGGAGCTGCTGGCCACGGCGGCCCTGCTCCCCATCTGGCTGTACCGGGGCCGGCAGGGGCCCCATAGCCCCGTCCTGCAAGGAATCTGGTATGCATTTTATCCGGCACACCTGCTGCTTCTGTGGTGGCTGGCCCGGAGCATTGGAATATAAGGAGGCACATCATGGCCAAGAATAAGGAAGAAAAAACCAACGTCATGCGGACGCTGGAGCAGAAAAAGATCCCCTATACCCCCCACACCTATGACCCCAACGGCCCCATTGACGGGGTGTCCGTGGCCCAGGCTCTGGGCCAGGACCCGGCCTGCGTCTTTAAGACCCTGGTGACCCGGGGAGCCAGCGGGGGCTACTATGTGTTCGACATCCCGGTGGCGGAGAATCTGGACCTGAAAAAGGCCGCAAGGGCCGTGGGGGAAAAGTCCGTGGCCATGCTGCCTCAGAAGGAGCTGCTGCCGCTGACGGGCTACGTCCACGGCGGATGCAGCCCTGTGGGCATGAAAAAGCAGTTCCCCACGGTGTTCCATGCCACGGCGGCAGACCTTCCCGCCATTATGGTGTCGGCGGGGAGGATCGGCCACCAGGTCCAGTGTGACCCCCAGGCTCTGCTGTCCCTGCTGGGGGCCAAAACGGCGGATATTATTGTGGACTGAGGACGAACGACCATGCAAGATCATATTTTCATCAAGGGCGCCCGGGAGAACAACCTGAAAAACATTGACGTCACCATTCCCCGGGACAAGCTGGTGGTGCTGACGGGGCTGTCCGGGTCCGGGAAATCCTCCCTGGCCTTCGACACCATCTATGCCGAGGGCCAGCGCCGGTATGTGGAGAGTCTGTCCAGCTATGCCCGGATGTTCCTGGGTCAGATGGACAAGCCCGATGTGGACTATATCGACGGCCTGTCCCCCGCCATCTCCATCGACCAGAAAACCACCAGCAAAAACCCCCGCTCCACCGTGGGCACGGTGACGGAGATCTACGACTATCTGCGGCTGCTGTGGGCCCGGGTGGGCACGCCCCACTGCCCCAAATGCGGCAAGGAAATCCGGCAGCAGACCATCGACCAGATCATCGACCAGATCATGGCCCTGCCGGAGGGCACCCGCATCCAGGTGCTGGCCCCGGTGGTCCGGGGCCGCAAGGGCGAGCACGCCAAGGTGTTCGAGGACGCCCGGCGCTCCGGCTATGTCCGGGTCCGGGCCGACGGAAACCTCTACGACCTGTCCGAGGACATTCCCCTGGAGAAGAACAAGAAGCACAATATCGAGATCGTGGTGGACCGGCTCATCGTCCGGCCCGACGGGGCCCAGCGGCTGACGGACTCCGTGGAGACGGCGTCGCATCTGTCCGGCGGCATCGTGCTGGTGAACCTGGTGCGGGAGGGGCAGGACCTGACCTTCTCCCAGAATTACGCCTGCGACGACTGCGGCATCAGCATCGAGGAGCTGACGCCCCGGATGTTCTCCTTCAACAATCCCTTCGGCGCCTGCCCCACCTGCACGGGCCTGGGGATGCAGCTGAAGGCGGACCCGGCCATCATCCTCCCCGATGACAGCCTGTCCATCCTGGACGGGGCCATCGTGGCCCCGGGGTGGAACTCCATCCGCTCCGACGGCATCAGCCGGATGTATTTTGAGGCCCTGGCGAAAAAATACCGCTTCTCCCTGCAAACCCCGGTGCGCCAGCTGTCCCCGGAGGTTCGGGACGTGATTTTCTACGGCACCCGGGGCGAAAAGCTGGAGCTGCACTATGACCAGCCCCGGGGCCGGGGCACCCTGTACCAGCCCTTCGAGGGCATCGCCAACAATCTGGAGCGCCGGTATCAGGAAACCCAGTCCGACGCCAGCAAGCGGGAGCTCGAGGAGTTCATGACCCAGTGCCCCTGCCCGGCGTGTAAGGGCCGCCGTCTGCGGCCGGAGGCGCTGGCGGTGACGGTGGGCGGCCTGTCCATTATGGAGGCCACGGAGCTGCCGGTGGACCGGGAGCTGGAATTTTTCAACGCTCTGACCCTGACGGAGACGCAGCAGCTCATCGCGGCCCAGATCCTCAAGGAGATCCGCGCCCGGCTGGGCTTTTTGCAGTCCGTGGGCCTCAGCTACCTGACCCTGTCCCGGTCCAGCGGCACCCTCTCCGGCGGCGAGAGCCAGCGCATCCGCCTGGCCACCCAGATCGGCAGCAGCCTTATGGGGGTGCTGTATATTCTGGACGAGCCCTCCATCGGTCTGCACCAGCGGGACAATGACAAGCTGCTGGCCACCCTGAAGCGGCTGCGGGACCTGGGCAACACCCTGATCGTGGTGGAGCACGACGAGGACACCATGCGCGCCGCCGACTATCTCATTGACATCGGCCCCGGGGCCGGGGCCCACGGCGGACAGGTCATGGCCGCCGGCACGCCGGAGGAGGTCATGGCCAATCCCAACAGCCTGACGGGCCAGTATTTAAGCGGCAAAAGGTCCATTCCCGTGCCGGAAAAGCGCCGTCCCGGCAGTGGGGAATTTCTCACCGTCCGGGGTGCGGCGGAAAACAATCTGCGGCATATCGACGTATCCGTCCCCCTGGGGACCTTTACCTGCGTTACCGGCGTGTCCGGCTCCGGGAAATCCTCTCTGGTCAACGAGATCATCTTCAAGCGCCTGGGGGCAGACCTGAACCGCATGAAGGCCCGGCCCGGCCGGCACGACGCCATAGAGGGCGAGGAGTTCCTGGACAAGGTGGTGGGCATCGACCAGAGTCCCATCGGCCGCACCCCCCGCTCCAATCCCGCCACCTATACGGGGCTGTTCAACGAGATCCGCAATCTGTTCGCCGCCACCCAGGAGGCCAAGGCCCGGGGCTACGGCCCGGGACGATTCTCCTTCAACACCAAGGGCGGCCGCTGCGAGGCCTGCTGCGGCGACGGCATGCTGAAGATCGAGATGCACTTCCTGTCCGACGTATATGTCCCCTGCGAGGTGTGCCACGGCAAGCGCTACAACCGGGAAACCCTGGAGGTGAAATACAAGGGCAGGAGCATCTCCGACGTGCTGGACATGACGGCGGAGGAGGCGCTGGAATTTTTCGCCCCGGTGCCCAGGATCGCCGAAAAGCTGCGGACCCTGTGCGATGTGGGCCTGGGCTATGTGAAGCTGGGCCAGTCCTCCACCACGCTGTCCGGCGGCGAGGCCCAGCGGGTGAAGCTGGCCACGGAGCTGTCCCGCCGGGCCACGGGCCGCACCTTCTATATCCTGGATGAGCCCACCACCGGCCTGCACTCCGACGACGTGAAGAAGCTGCTGGAGGTTTTGCAGCGGCTGGTAGATGCCGGGAACACGGTGCTGGTCATCGAGCACAACCTGGACGTGATCAAATCCGCCGACTGGCTCATCGACCTGGGGCCCGAGGGCGGCTCCGGCGGCGGTACGCTGGTGTGCGCCGGCACCCCGGAGACCGTGGCAGCGTGCCCCCAGTCCTACACAGGGCAGTATCTGAAGAAATATCTGAAATAAAAATGACAATGCTCCCCCTATGAGAGGCCGCAGGGTTCCGCTGTCTCTCACAGGGGGAGCATATGATTCATCCGCCTGCTTTACGCGTTCTCCGGATCTCTGGCCGTATAGAAATCCTCCTGCCCCAGGCCATGATTAATCGGGCGCCAGCGCAGACCGGCGGCGCAGATCAGGGTTCCGTCATAATCCGTCAGCTTCTCCTCCGGCACACCGCAGTCGCACCAGTAGATATCGCCGTTCTTCCACACCAGGGTGGCGTCCAGAAGCTCGCAGGTATAATCCTCCGTTACGGGCCGCAGATGCAGATATTTCAGCCCCAGAAATTCCAGCTCCACCACGGAGTTCTCCTCAAACTGCCGCTGGATCAGTACCCGCAGACTGCGTCGGCTGTTCAGCGGCCACATACCCAGGTCGCCGAGCACACACGCGCCGCTGATATAGTGTATCTCCTTGACGCAGCTGTCGTGGAATCCACCCACGGCAGCCATAAGCGCTTTAGCGTCCTGATTGTCCCTTATCTCATGCCACATAGCCAACCTTCCTTCCATTCTGATATGCTCAGTATATCAGGCCGTCCGCCTGCCGTCAAGGCCAGGCAGGAAAGGCGCGGGGCCATGGACGCAAGCGCAAAAAACTCTGTGTGACGAAATCACACAGAGTTTTTTCTTCTTAATCCTTGCGCCAGACGGAGGGGGACAGCGCCACCAGCATGGGGTAGATCTCCAACCGGCCCATGAGCATGGCCATGGACAGCAGCAGCTTTGACAGGACGGAATAGTCCGCATAGCTTCCGGCGGGACCCACCGCCCCCAGGCCGGGGCCCACATTGTTGAAGCAGGACACCACCGCCGACAGATTCGTTTCCAGGGTGAAGGGCTCGCCGCTGAGGCACAGGAATGCCACCAGAATACACAGGCAGTACAGGGCAAAGTAGATGCTGACGCCCCGCTGGACCTCGCTGCCCAGGGCCTTGCCGTCGCAGCGGACGGCAGTGACCCGCCGGGGGTGGACCAGGCGATTGATCTCCCGGCGGATGGTCCGCAGCAGGATCATGGCCCGGGACACCTTCAGGCCGCCGGCAGTGGACCCGGCGCAGCCGCCGATAAACATCAGCGCAAATAAAATTGCCCGGGACAGCCCCGGCCAGACGTTGAAGTCCGCCGTGGCATAGCCGGTGGTGGTGATGACGGAGCCCACCTGAAACGCCGCCTGCCGCAGGCAGGTGCCCAGGCCGCCGTACACTCCCCGCAGGTCCAGGGTGATCACGCCGGTGGCCACCACCACCAGCCCCAGATAGGTCCACAGCTCGTCGCTGCGCAGAACCGACCGCCACTGGCGCAGCAGCAGCAGATAATACAGGTTGAAGTTGATGCCGCAGAGGATCATGAAAACGGTGATGACCCCCTGGATATACGGGGAGTAGGAGGCAATGGAGTCAGCCTTGATGCCGAAGCCGCCGGTGCCCACGGTGCCGAAGGCGTGGACCAGGCTGTCGAACAGGGGCATGCCGCCCAGCAGCAGCATCCCCACCAGCACCGTCGTGATAAGAAAATACAGCAGGTACAGCACCCGGGCGGTGTCCCGGGTGCGCGGAGTCAGCTTACCCACCACGGGACCGGGCATTTCCGCCTTGAGGATGTTCATGGACCGGTCGGAGCTGCCGGAGATCATGGTGATAAACACCAGCACGCCCATGCCGCCCACCCAATGGGTAAAGCTGCGCCAGAACAGCAGCCCGTGGCTCATGGCTTCCACGTCCGTCAGAATAGACGCACCCGTAGTGGTGAAGCCGCTGACCGTCTCGAAAAACGCGTCAGCATAGGAGGGAATCTCCCGGCTGAACCAGAAGGGCAGCGCCCCCACCGCCGACAGCAGCACCCACGCCAGGGCCACAATGATGTAGCCCTCCCGATTGAAGAACGTATGGCGGCGGGGCCGGGCCAGCAGCGTAAGCAGTCCGCCGATCACCGCCGCCGCGGCCATGGAGGCCAGCACCGCCCAGGCGCAGCGCTCGTGATACAGCACCGATACCAGCAGCGGCAGGACCAGCAGTCCCGCCTCCGCCAGCAGGACCTTGCCCGTCGTATGGAAAATGATGCGATAGTTCATAGTTTTTATCCTCAATGCCTGCCAGAAGGCATACGCGGGCAAGCCCACAAGACCTCCGGCGAAGCCGGAGGTCTTGGCTTTGGATGTCAGTTTATTCGGCTTCGGCCAGAGCCTTGGCCTCGGCAATGGCCTTCTCCTGGGCCGCAGCGGGGCAATCCTCATAGCGGACGAAGTTGAAGGTGAAGGTGCCGCGGGACTGGGTCATGGAGCGCAGGTCGATGGCATAGCTCATCATCTCGGCCATGGGGACCTCGGCCTCCAGCACCTGCTCGCCGTCGCCGGTGGGATTCATACCCATGACGCGGCCCCGGCGCTTGTTCAGGTCGCCCATTACGTCGCCCAGATAGCTGTCGGGAATGGTGACCTTCAGCTCGCCGATGGGCTCCATCAGCACGGGCTTGGCCTCGGGCAGAGCGGCCTTGAAGGCCAGGTTGGCAGCCAGCTTGAAGGCGATTTCGGAGGAGTCCACCGGGTGATAGGAGCCGTCCACCAGGGTGGCCTTCAGGAACACCACGGGATAGCCGGCCAGCACACCGTGCTGGCAGCTCTCGCGCAGGCCCTTTTCCACGGCGGGGAAGTAGTTCTTGGGCACGGAGCCGCCGAACACGTTCTCCTCGAAGATCATATCCTCCTGCTCGTTCTGGGGCTCGAAGATGATTTGGACGTCGCCGAACTGGCCGCTGCCGCCGGTCTGCTTCTTATACCGGCCCTGCTTGCGGACAGTGGAGCGGATCTTCTCGCGATAGGCTACCCGGGGAGCGGACAGCTCCGCGTCCACGCCGAAGCGGCTCTTCAGCTTGGCGCACAGCACGTCGATCTGGATATCGCCGGCACCGGAGATGACGGTCTGGTGGGTCTCGGCGTTGTTGACCACATGGAAGGTGGGATCCTCCTCGTTGAGCTTGTTCAGGCCGGTGCCCAGCTTCTCGATCTCCTGCTTGGTCTTGGGAGAGATGGCGCGGCTGTAGCAGGGCTGGGCATAGTCCATGCCGTGGAGCTTCACGATGTTCTTGGGATCGCACAGGGTATCGCCGGTCTTGACCCGGTCCATCTTGCCGATGGCGCCGATGTCGCCGCAGCAGATCTCCTTGGTCTCCTCGCCCTTCTTGCCCTTCATGACATACAGGCGGCCCAGCTTCTCGGTGTTGCCGGTGGTGGGGTTATACAGGGCCACGTCGCCGGTGACCTTGCCGCGGACGACCTTGATCATGGAATACTTGCCGTACTGATCGGAAATGGTCTTGAATACGATGGCAGCGGCGGCGCCGTTGGGATCGAAGGCCACCTGGATGTCGTTGCCGTTGTCATCCTGAGCGGCCTCGGCGGGCATATCGGTGGCCACGGGCACCAGGTCCAGGATGGTCTGCATCAGCATCTCCACGCCCAGGCCGGTGATGGCGGAGCCGCACAGCACAGGGCAGACGCTGCCGTCCCGGACGCCCAGCTTCAGGCCCTTGGCCATATCCTCGGCGGACAGCTCCATGGTGTCGAAGAACTTCTCCATCAGCTCCTCGTCGGCGCCGGCGGCGGCCTCCATCAGCTCGGCACGCAGGGCCTCCACCTCGTCGGCCATGTCGGCGGGGATGGCGCAGGCAGCGGCCTTGCCGCCCTTGACCTCATAGGCGGTGTTGTGCAGCAGGTCCACAATGGCGGTGACCTTCTTGTTGCCGTCGATCACGGGAGCCACGATGGGCGCGATGGCCTGGCCGAACTTGCCCTTCAGGGCGTCCAGGCAGGACTGGTAGTCGCTGTTGTCCTCATCGGTGCGGTTGATGAAGATCATGCGGGGCTTCTTGCCCAGCATCTTCCAGGAGCGCTCCATACCCACGGACAGGCCGTCCTTGGCGGCGCCCACCAGCACGGCGCACTCGGCGGCACGGATGGCGGACAGAGCCTCGCCGGAGAAGTCGAAGTTGCCGGGGGCGTCCATGACGTTGATCTTCACGCCCTTATAATTCACGGGAGCAAAGGCCAGGGAAATGGAAATCTGGCGCTTGATCTCCTCGGCGTCGTAGTCGCAGGTGGTGTTGCCGTCGGCGGTGCGGCCCAGGCGGTCGGTACCCTTGGTCATAAAGAGCATCTGCTCGGCCAGAGAAGTCTTGCCGGAGCCGCCGTGGCCCAGCAGGGCGATGTTGCGGATGTCGTTGGCAGTCATAGTGGTTGTTCTCCCTTCGTTTTCTGTACAAGCGCGGTTTTTCCGCCGCGCATTCGCTCAACATATGGATTATATAATATTTTGCCGGTTCTGACAACTATATTTTTAGGGATTTTCAGCAAAATTTCCGGAAAAGTTCCCCGGCCGGGGCAAAATCAACCCTCCAGCAGCCCCGGCAGCAGGTGCAGCGCCTTCTCAAACTCCACACCGTACCAGGGGGCATTGGGGTCCCGGCAGGTGACCTGAATACAGGCCAGGGTGAAATCCGCCGCCAGGCGCAGAGCATCCGGCAGGCTTTTGCCCCGGACCATGGCCCCGGCGCAGGCAGCGGAGAAGATGTCGCCGGTGCCGTGGAAATGGTCGTGGACCCGGGGGGTATGATAGTCGAAGAAGCCGCCGGTATCCGGGTCCAGAGCCAGAACGCCCAGCCGGTCCGGCCCGAAGGGCACGCCGGTGAGCACCGGGTACCGGGGGCCCAGGTCCGCCACCCGGCGCAGCAGGTCCCGCCACCAGGACAGGTCCTCCGTCTCCCGGTAGGGGGTGCCCGTCAGCAGGCAGGCCTCCGTCACGTTGGGCACCGCCACATGGGCCCGGGCCACCACCCGGCGCATATACCCGGGAAAATCCGGCCCGAAGCCGGCATACAGCCGGCCGCCGTCAGCCATGGCCGGGTCCACGAACAGCAGGGTATCCGGCCCCGCCAGCAGGTCGAAAAACCGGCAGACCTCCTCCGTTTGCAGAGGGGAGGCCAGATAGCCGGTGCAGATGGCGTCCAGGGTCACGTTCTGGCTTTTCCAGTGGCGGGCGATGGGCAGCAGCTGGTCCGACAGGTCCCGGCTGATGAAGCCGGGGAACATGGTGTGGGTGCTGAGCACCGCCGTGGGCACAATGGCACATTCCACCGCCATGGCGGAAATCACCGGCAGCGCCACCGTCAGGGAGCAGCGCCCCAGGCAGGAGATGTCCTGGATACTGGCAATGCGTTTCATAAAAGGTCCTCCGTGCGTACAGTTCCTTCTCAGTGTAGCACATCCGGCGGCTCCGGGCAAGAAAAACCGGCGGACGCAAAGGCGTCCGCCGCAGGATATGCCGGAGGATATTCTATTTTTTCAGCAGCACAAAGGTAACGCCCCGGTTTTCCGCGTCCAGGTCCCGGTCCTGCCGCAAGCGGGGACACACGGCCAGCCACCGCCGTGCCTCCTCATTGAATATAGTGAATTCCTCCCCGGGCAAGAAGCACAGCTCCTGCTGCCGCAGCCAGGTGCGGCAGGCGGTACGCAGCCGCCCGCCCCTGCCGGAGGAGCCGTATCCGTGGATCAGCTTCATGGCCGGGGTCCCCAGATGACGGGCCGCCTCCACCTCCGCCGCCAGGCGGCGCAGAGCCTCCGCCGCGTCGGGCCGTCCCAGCTCCAGATTCAGTTCCCGTATGGGCTTGCTCATGGCGTCTCCTTCATCTGTGTCACAAAATAGCGGAAGATCTCCCGGGCGTCCGGGGCGTCCTCCCGGCGCAGGGCATAGCTCTGCCGCTCCGGGTGCCACTGGACCCCCAGCACCGGCAGCTCCTGATGCACCACTGCCTCTGTCACGCCGTCCTCCGCCCATTGCACCGGCCGCAGGGGCTCTGCCAGGCGGTCCGCCGCCTGATGGTGGCAGCTGGTAACGGCAGGGTGCTCCCCCAGCAGCCGCGCCATGATCCCCTCCGCCCGGGTGGGGTGCACCATATCGCCCCGGGGCAGCTGGTGGCCGGAAATATCCCGCAGGGTGCCGCCCCAATAGACGTTCAGCGCCTGCATTCCCCGGCAAATGCCCAGGATGGGCCGCCGGGACCGGACAAAGGAATCCACCAGGAACGTCTCCGTTCCCGGCAGCGGACCCCGGATGTCCCCGCCGCCGGGCAGCAGCAGTCCGTCGCAGTCCAGGCTGCGGTACAGGTCCCGGCACAGCACCACCCTGGCTCCGGCAGCCTCCAGCGCCGCCGCATAATTGCCGTATTGGCCCGGCACGCCGTACAGGAAAACAGCAGGCTTCATCGCATTTCCCCCCTCCATGCATTACATGCGCGGAGGGAAGAAATTATGCCTACCAGTTCTGCTGCGCCAGAATGACCTTTTTGTAGCTGCGGCGGAAATACAGCAGCTCCGCTGCGCCGGTAATGGCCCAGGAGAAGATATACAGCAGATACAGGGACGTGATGGTGCCGAACCAGGCGAAGATGGTGTACACCCAGATGACCCGGAACACACAGGAGCCCATGACCACGATAACCGTGGGCACCACGCTCTTGCCGATGCCCCGGGAGGCGGCGATGCTGGCGTCCATCAGGGGCGACACCACATAGGAAAAGCTCATGATCCGCAGCCGCTCCATGCCCGCGTCGATGACCCCGGTCTCGTTGGCAAACAGAGACAGGAAGCTGCGGCCGAACAGCAGCAGCAAAACGCCGCATATGGCCCCCACACCGGCGGCATAGCACATGCTCACCAGATAGCTCTTGGTAATGCGCTGGGTCTTGCCCGCGCCCCAGTTCCGGCTGACGAAGCTGGCGCAGCCGGTGTAGAACGCCGCCATCATGTTGAACAGCAGGGTATCGGCGTTGGCGGCGGCCGCAGCGCCGGACACCGTTACCGCATCGAAGGAGTTGACGCCCACCTGGACGAACAGGTTGGCAATGGCGAAGATCGCGTTTTGCAGACCCGTGGGGATGCCGATGGTCAGCACCCGCCTGGCCTCCTGCGGATGCACCCGCAGCCTGGACAGGCACAGACGGCAGGCGTCCTTCCGCCCCAGCAGGTGCAGCACGATCAGCAGAGCCGACAGGCACTGGGCGATCACGCTGGCCACGGCCACGCCCTCGGCGGCCATGTGGCACCGGATGACGAAGAACAGGTTCAGAATCACATTCAGCACACCGGCGACGGACAGATACAGCAGCGGCCGCCGGGTGTCGCCCATGGCGCTCATAATGCCGTTGCCGCAGTTGTAGATGGCCATGGCCGGCATGCTCAGGGCATATATTTTCAGATACAGAGTGGCTCCGTCAATCAGCTCGTCCTTGGTATGCAGCATGGTCAGCATAGGACCTGCCAGCAGCATGCAGATCAGGCACACAATGATGCCGAAGGCGGCGCACAGCACGAAGGACGTGTGGACCGTCTTTTCCACCCGCTCCCGGTCGCCCATGCCCAGGCCCCGGGCCACCGCCACATTGACGCCGCTGCCCATGCCGATCAGCAGCCCTGTAAACAGCGACACCAGCAGCGTGGTGGACCCCACCGCGCCCAGGGCGCGATAGTCGGCAAATTTACCGGCGATGGCCACGTCGCTGAGGTTGAACAGCACCTCCAGCACCTGGGTCATCATCAGCGGCAGGCTGAACAGCAGCATATTTTTCCACAGGGACCCCTCCGTCATGTTGACGGACAGCGCGCCCCTTTTGCGATTTTCTTCCATGGAACACACCTCTGATCTCAAAAAATCCTGTACTCAATGGGACAGTATAACACCGCTTTTTCCGCAAAACAACCCCCTGCGAAGCTATATTTTCCTATGGGGAAAGCTCTGGGAATTGTGCACAATGATGGGAGCCATAATTTTTTATCCGCCCCCTTGACAACGTAACACTGTTATGCTATTATCATAACAATGTTACGGAACACTGTTACGTATCCAAAAGCGACGGGAGGAACGATATGGATCAGGAGTTGATCTCAAAAAAGGAGCTGCTGGAGACGTTCGGCATCTCCTACGGGGCCCTGTACCGGTGGAAGCGGATGGGGCTGATTCCGGAGGCGTGGTTCCTGCGGCGGTCCACGTCCACGGGACAGGAAACCTTCTTCCGCCGGGACCAGATCTGCCAGCGGGTCCGGCTGATTCTGGACAACAAGGAGCACCAGACCCTGGACGAGCTGGCGGCCAGTCTGGCGGAGAAGCGTCAGACCGTTATGGCCCGGCGAAAGCTCATTATTGAAACGGCATATGGCCGCAGGGAATTTCCTCTGGAGGAGGTCCGCCGCGCCGTGGTGGCGGAGGGCCAGCGCCAGGAGGACGTATTGGAATTATTGAAGGAGGTCACATTATGAACGAGAAGATGGATATGAGAATTTCCGGCAGCAGCACCATGCCCGGCGGCGAATACGACCGGGTGTCCATCAGCGGCAGCGGCACGGTCCAGGGAGATCTGCGGTGTCAGAGCCTCAGCTGCTCCGGCAGTGCCCGGGTCCAGGGAGACGTGGACTGCGCCGGCGAGGTTCGCAGCAGCGGCAGCAGCAAGGTCACCGGCAGCATCACCTGCGAGAGCCTCAGCTGCTCCGGCGCGGTGAAATGCGAGGGCAGCATCCTGTCCCGGGGCCGGATCCACAGCTCCGGCGCCATGAAGGTAAGCGGCAGCCTGGATGGCGGCGAGGTGGACGTATCCGGCGGCCTGGAGGCGGCGGACATCCGCTGCCAGGAGCTGCGCTGCTCCGGCGCCATGAACGTCTCCGGCGGCGTGGAGGCGGAAGCCGTCCGCATTTCCGGCATGGCCGGCATCCCGGGCCTGCTGAACGCGGAAACCGTGGAGATCGCCGCCGACCGCGGCATCCGGATCGGCAGCATCGGCGGCGGCAGCATCCGCATTTATCAGCCCCAGCAGAAGTCCCTGCTGGGATTGTTCCGCAGCAGCTGCTCCTGCGCCCAGGCAGGCGATATCGAGGGCGATGACGTGGACCTGGAATACACCCAGGCCGACGTGGTCCGGGGACGCCGGGTCCGCATCGGCGAGGGCTGCTCCATCGGACGGGTGGAATACAGCGAGAGTCTGGACGCCCTGCCCGGCACCGTGGGCGAGGCCATCCAGACCGGTGAGTGATATGGAGCTGCTGTACGCCGACAAGCGCATCGCCGTGGCGGTGAAGCCCCCTGGTATCCTCAGCACCGACGAGCCCGGCGGTATGCCGGAGCTGCTGCGCCGCCAGCTGGGCACCCCCTGCATCCGCACCGTTCACCGGCTGGATGCCGCCACCGGCGGGGTCATGGTGTTCGCCCGGTCCGCCGCTGCGGCCTCCATTCTGTCCGGCCAGGTCCGGGACCATCAGTTCCGGAAAACATACCTGGCCGTGGTCCGGGGTGACCCGGGACACAGCGGGACATGGCGGGACCTGCTGGGCCGCGACCCGGTGCGGCGGCGCACGGTGGTGGCCCAGGAGCCGGGGCCGGACGTCCGCCCGGCGGAGCTGGATTTTCAGCGACTGGCCTCCCGGGACGGCTTGTCATTGGTGCGGATCACCCTGCATACCGGCCGCACCCACCAGATCCGGGTGCAGTTTGCCAGCCGGGGCTTCCCTCTGGTGGGAGACCGGAAATACGGCGGTGCCGGGGACGGCGAGACGCTGGCCCTGTGGTCCTGGCGGCTGGGCTTTACCCACCCGGAAACGGGACGGAGCATGGTGTTCACCCACCAGCCCCCGGCCGCCTGGCCCTGGACCCTGTTTCCCCTGCCGGAAACCGGAAGATAAGCCGCTCAGGGCGCGCGGCCCCGCGCCGCGCGCCCATTTTCGGATTTCGAGGGGAAAAATTTATTTTTCTCTTGACAGAGCCCGGATACATATGGTATCATGACAAAGCTGACGATTTCGCGGAGGGCGCATGCGGGTGTAGCACAATGGCCAGGGCACCAGCCTTCCAAGCTGGGGATGCGGGTTCGATTCCCGTCACCCGCTCCACTTACTCATGCGCCAGTAGCTCAGTTGGATAGAGCAACTGCCTTCTAAGCAGTAGGCCAGGGGTTCGAGTCCCTTCTGGCGCGCCACTTCTTTACTGGAGCACATCGGCAGCGTCCCTTGCGGTTTTCATATGGTGGGTGTAGCTCAGTTGGTTAGAGCACCGGATTGTGGTTCCGGGTGTCGAGGGTTCGAGTCCCTTTACCCACCCCACTGAATATCAGGGATTGGGAGCGATCCCAATCCCTGATTCCTTTTCTCCACACAGGGGTGTAGCCAAGTGGTAAGGCAAGGGACTTTGACTCCCTCATCCGCTGGTTCGAGTCCAGCCATCCCTGCCACGCCTTTTCGGATGCCCCCATCCTTTTTGTATATGTGCCACGCTCCGTTAGCTCAGTCGGTAGAGCACCTGCCTTTTAAGCAGGGTGTCCGGGGTTCGAATCCCCGACGGGGCACCAAAAAGAAAGACACGCTTGCGCGTGTCTTTCTTTTTGTATTTGACGTTTTTCCCGATAAAAACGAATCCAATTCGTAATATCATTCAGAAATATCACCATCCGTATTCAGAAGCCGAACACAATCCCCACCACGGCGGAGGCCAGGATGAACACAATGGGATGCAGGCCCTTGGTGGGCTTCACCCAGCGGGTCAGCGCCAGGATCACCGCCGCCAGAGCCAACGCCTTCCAGTTTACAATCGCCAGGCCCGTGGCTCCGGTGTTCAGCAGGGTGATGGCCACCACGGACAGGCCCGCTGCGGCCACCATGGCCGTGGACGCCGGGCGCAGCCCGTAAAATGCCGCCTCCACATACCGGTTGTGCCGGAAGGCCTTCAGGAATGCCGCAATCACGAGAATCACGATCACCGACGGTGTCACCAGGCCCAGAGTGGATACGATGGCCCCGGGAATGCCCCGGGTGACATAACCCACATAGGTAGCCATGTTCACGCCGATGGGGCCGGGGGTAGACTCGGACACCGCCAGCATATCTGCCAGCTGGGTGCGGGTAAACCATCCGGTGCGGTCCGCCATGTCATACAGAAACGGCAGGGTGGCCAGACCGCCGCCTACGGCAAACAGTCCGGTTTTGAAAAACTCATAAAACAGCTGCAAATAGATCATGACCGCTTCGCCCCCAGATTCTTAATCAGCAGCCCCGCCACGGCTGCCGCCAACACATAGATAATGGGCGAGAGCTTGGTGAACACCGACAGTGCCAGGATCACCAGGAAGATCACCAGGCCCCACACGTCCTTCACCGCGCCCTTCCACAGCTTCAGCACGGCGTTGAAAATCAGCACGCACACGCACACCCGGATCCCGGCAAAGGCGTGCTGCACCCAGGCCAGATGGGAAAACGCGTCGATGACCCCGGCCAGGGCCGCAATGATGATAAGAGACGGGAACACCACGCCCAGGGTGGCCGCGATGCCGCCGATGATGCCCCGGCGCTTCTGGCCGATAAACGTGGCGGTGTTCACGGCGATGACGCCGGGGGTACACTGGCCGATGGCAAAGTAATCGGTCAGCTCCTCATCGGTGGCCCAGCCCTTGTTCTCCACCACCTCCCGCTGCAAAATCGGCAGCATGGCATAGCCGCCGCCGAAGGTCATGACCCCCACCTTGGCAAAGGTCAGAAACAGGGTAAGCAATTCCTTCAACAAAACACACCTCCTGGAATGTCCGGGCCGCCGCATTTCCCATAAAAAGGGCCCTGCGATACTGTATACCAATCCCGGGCGGCTGTCAATTGCCATTGCCGTAAAATTTTGGCGGTTCGTCTTAAAATAAACAGGCATTTTATCAGAAATTCCTTGCTTTTCTGCCGAAAACGGTATAGAATATTCGGGAAGCTTTTCTGGGAGGACTGGATCAACATATGAGCAACAACCCCTATAAGACCCGCGAGGGCGGCGCAACCGTCACGGTTTTCGTGCCCTACGACTGCAACAACCACTGCCCCTTCTGCATCAACAAAAAGGAATACGCCGACTGCACCGGCTTCAGCCTGGACGCCATTCTGGAGAGCATCCGCACCATGGACGCCATCACCCCCCGGTGCGATTTCGTGTTCACCGGCGGCGAGCCTCTGGCCAATCTGGAGTCCCTGCAAAAAATGCTGGACGCTATCCCCACCACCCACAAGGTGTATATCAACACCACCTTCCCGGTGCAGACCGGGTTCTACACCGCCGAGGAAATGCTGGACTTCACCCGGCGCAACCGGGACAAGATCACCTGCATGAACATCTCCCGCCACCTGGTAAAATACGTGGAGGAGAGTCCCGACCAGGTGCTGGGGCAGATCGCCTGCCCCACCCGCATCAACTGCGTGCTGTACAAGAAATACCCGGCGGAGAAGCTCCCCCAGTATGTGGAGCGTTTCCTGCCCTATGGCATCCCCATCCAGTTCCGGTATGACTATACCGAAACCACGCCGGAGAACCTGTATGACCAGGATCACGACCCCATTCTGCAGGACCTGAAGCGCCTGTTCACCTATCGGGGGCTGGACGGCTGCCGTATGCGCAACGGCTTCCACTTTGAGTACAAGGGCCTGCACATGACGTACCACAAGACCCTGCCCTATTCCACCATCGTGGAAAAGGGCGACGACGGCGTGACCTATGACATTCTGTATGATATTCTCATCAAGCAGAACGGCGAGATCCACTCCGACTGGACTGGCGTGAAGATGGACGTGGAGAAATACCGCCGCGTGACCTTTGAGCCCTACGATCTGCGGGTGCTGGACGGCACTGTTGATTTCTGAAAAAAACCTCCTGACCGTTCCCGGTCAGGAGGGATTTTTTTATTGGCCGCACAGGGAGCGCAGGGCCGCCAGCAGCTTGTCATTGTCCTCCGTATTGCGGACGGCCAGGCGCAGGTACTGCCGCCCGCCCAGCTTAGCGGACAGGTCCTTCACCAGGATGCGGCTGCCGATCAGCAGCTCCCGGGTAACGGCCCGGGAGGACAGGCCGCCCAGCAGCTCCACCATCAGATAGTTGGCCTGAGACGGGATCACCCGCAGGTTGGGCAGACGCTCCAGCTCCGCCCGGAAGCGGGCCCGCTCGGCCCGGATGCGGTCCAGGGACTGGGCATAGTCCTTTTTATACTTCTCCTCGATCTGCATATAGAACTCGGCAAAGGAGTTGATGTTCCAAATGGCCACGTCCTTTTTCAGCGCATCAATAAGCTCCGTGTCGCCGGAGGCCAGAACACCCAGCCGCAGGCCGGGCACGCCATAGGACTTGGAGATGCTCTTGACCACATACAGCCGCTTGTGGGCATCCAGCAGCTCCTGGCGGATGAAGGTGTTGTCCGCCTCGTCGGCAAAGTCGGCAAAGGACTCGTCCACGATCAGGCGGATCCCCTTTTCCTCCGCCCACCGGATCAGGCGGCGGACATCCCCGGCAGGGATATAGTTGCCGGAGGGGTTATCCGGGTTGATGAGCACCAGGTTGTCAATGACCTGGCCGCCAAAGAAGGCCATCAGATCGTCGGCGGTATACCGGAAGTCTGGCCCCGCCGGGGTAAAGCAGACGTTGGGCCGGTCCTGATAGCGGTTGGGATACTCCTCAAATGTGGGACGGATGAAGCCGGTGACGCCCTCCAGCCGGGCCATCAGGGCCTTGATCAGCTCCGCCGCGCCGTTGCCCACCACGATATTGTCCTGGTGAACGGCAAAATTCCTGCCTGCCAGCAGGGCATTCACCCGCATGCCAGAGGGATACTGGGTCAGCAGCGGGGTAAAGTTGGCCTGCAGCTCGTCAATCAGCCGCTGGGGCGGGAAGTAGGGATTCACCAGATAGCAGAAGTCCAGCAGCTGGGGATAACGCCAGTAGCCGCCGTAGCGTCCCTGCATCAGGCTGACCTTGAAGTCCGGATCCTGGGCAAACATGGACGAGGCGATATCCAGATCCTGGATGTCGTCGATCTCGTACCAGAGCTGGCCGTTCAGGCGCTTGGCCCGGATCTCGGGGTCATCCAGCATGGTGATGACCCGCAGGACCTGCTCATAATATTCGTTGTTGCCCAGGGCCTTGGAGTACGCCTCCAGGAAGGGGACGTAGTGGGTCTGGGAAAAGTGGCGGCCGAACTTATAGATATTGACGGTCTTATAGTACTCGCCGGCCTCCTGGAACTTGAAGCTCTTCCCCGGAACGAAGGACTCGATGCTGTCATCTGCCCCCAGCTTCACGCAGGTGCCGTCCATCCAGCTCTTGTACTTGTCCACCAGAGCCAGCGTCTCCCGGGGGTCGTCCAGCAGCTGGTCGATGACGGAGTCCTCAAAGATCAGATCCGACTCAAACAGCAGGGTATCGTCCTGGCAGAGGTAGTCCTTGGCCAGGGCCAGCGAATAGATATTGTTGGTCTTGTCGTAAATGGGGTTATGGACATAGACAATAGGCGTCCGGATGCCCAGGGTGTCGATGTACTCCATGAGCTTCTCGCCCTCATAGCCCACCACGATGACGATGCGGGACAGATGGCGGCGCTCGATCTGATGGAGCATCCGGTCGATCAGGGCCACGCCGTTGACCTGTACCATGCACTTGGTCCTGTCCTGGGTCAGCTCCTTCAGGCGCTTGCCCATGCCCGCTGCCAATATGATTGCCTGCATATGGTCTCCCCTTTTCTGTCTGGAGTTTTGGATGCCCTATTATACCCCATGCGGCGGAAATGCGCAATGGCAGACAGGCGAAAAATGCGAAATTCCGGGTCCGGGCCATTGCATTCCTCCCGGCAGTATGATATGATAGAGAAAAAAGA
>ULKY01008211.1_pt1 | contig 23557 bp, 20 predicted proteins | sample 1951261 | NCBI WGS metagenome assembly ULKY01 (sample SAMEA4835511, study PRJEB28245) | human gut metagenome | biome: gut microbiome; material: fecal sample | place: Denmark | collected 2008 | reverse complement strand
CGCTGCTTGCTGCGGGTGACGCCGGGCCGGTCCTCGGCCCGGGCGGTCTTGCGATGGGCCACCTTGTTGATAAAGGTGGATTTGCCCACGTTGGGGATGCCCAGCACCATGATCCGCACGGTGCGGCCCACCTGGCCCCGATCGGCCCAGGCCGCCAGTTTGTCCCGCAGCAGCTCCCGGACGGCGGCGGCAAACTGGGCGGTGCCTGCACCGCCCTTGGCATTGGCCTCCAGGACGGCATAGCCCTTTCCCCGGAAATACGCCGCCCAGCGGCGGGTCTCGCCGGGGTCCGCCTGGTCTACCCGGTTCAGCACCACCAGGCGGGGCTTCCCCGCCGTCAGTTCGTCCACATCCGGGTTCCGGCTGGACAGGGGAATGCGCGCGTCCAGAATTTCGCACACCGCATCCATATTCTTGATTTCTGCCGTGATCATCCGCCGGGTCTTGGTCATGTGCCCGGGGAACCAGCTGAGATTGTCTACCTGCATATTTATCACCTCTTACGCATACTTCATAACTATATAATTATATCATATTCCAGGCCCCTTGGCAAAAGAAAAAACGCCTGCACACAGCAGGCGTTCGTTCTTTTTTCGGGGGATACGGCTTACAGCTTCTCCTTGACCTTGGCAGCCTTACCAACGCGGTCGCGCAGGTAGTACAGCTTGGCGCGGCGCACGAAGCCGTGACGGACCACCTCGATGGTGGCGATGGAGGGGGAGTGAACGGGGAATACCTTCTCCACGCCCACGCCGTAGGAGATACGGCGGACGGTGAAGGTCTCCTCAATACCGCCGTGCTTCTTGGCAATGACGGTGCCCTCAAAGACCTGGATACGCTCGCGGGCGCCTTCCTTGACCTTCACGTGCACGCGGACGGTATCGCCCACCTGCACCTGGGGAACTTCCTTCTCCAGCTGCTCCTTGTTCAGTGCTTTGATCAGATCCATGGATATTTCCTCCTGTTTATATAGGCGTTCGTGCCGTCATGTGTGCGGCGCTCACTCCATTCCGGAGCGCCGGCGGCAGAGGACCGCCCTTTTTACGCCATGATAGGATATCATATCCCATCCCATTTTGCAAGTATTTTTTTCAAATCATGGGGCCTTTTTGAAAACCAGCCGCGCTCACCGGGAAAACGGCGGGCGCGGCTGGTCAATGCTCAGGTCATACGGTGCCCGTTACCGTCAGGATGCTCTGACCCGGTGTGACGGTCCAGGAGCCGTCGGCGTTCTGGGTAAACGTGGCCTCCGGCACCGTCAGTTTCCCGGCCACGGTGGCAAACGCGCCGGTGGCGGCGTCGTAGGTGTAATCCTCCGGCGACGTCCAGGCTGCACCGTTAAAGGTGACGCCGGTGATGGTCAGGGTGGGTTCAAAGGTATCGGTGATCACCGCGCCCTCCTGGCCGGTCAGGGCAGTGTTGCCGGTGTTTTGAACGGTAAAGGTATAGGTCAGGGGCCCATTGCCGGTGACCACAGCGGGGCACAGAGCCTTGCTGATGCTCAGCTCCGGTGCGGCCTGCGCCGCCGTGGTGGCCGTGGCCGTCAGGGGAGCCGCCAGCCCGCCGCCGGTAACGGTGACGGTGTTGCGGATCTCGCCCTCTACCCCCGGCGGGGCGAACTCCGTGACCCGTGCCTGATACACCAGGGTGACGTTGCCTCCGGCGGGGACGGTCACGCCGGTAACGGTCATCGGCGGCCCCGCCGTCACTGCCGGGGCGGTCTGCTCCGTGCCGCCGGTGTAATAGTGGAGGGTGCCCGCCTCATAGGACAGGGGATACACCGTCTGGCCCCCGGCGGTATAGCCGCCCAGGTCGTCGGTCAGGGTCAGCCCGGTCAGCGCCGTGCCGGTGTTGGTCAGGGTCACCACATACGTTACCGTGTCCCCGGGCCGGTAGCTGCCGGACACCGCCGTCTTGGTAACGGTCAGGGCGTCCAGCAGCTCGCCGGTGACCACGTTGGAATTGATCTGGCTGCCGTTATAGGATAACGTTGCCATATTGGTAAAGGAAGCCATAGAACTCCTCCCGGAAAACGGATGGATTTTCCCGCGCTGCCGCGGGAGCCGTTTCCGCATTCCAGTGTATGCGCCATGGCCTGCCGCCGTCAGCCCTGCTTGTTCAGGGAGGCCTGCACGAAGCCCACGAACAGGGGATGGGGCCGGTTGGGGCGGCTCTTGAACTCCGGGTGGAACTGAACGCCCACAAACCAGGTGTTCCCGGGTTCCTCCACGATCTCCACCAGGTGGCCGTCCGGAGACAGCCCCGCCAGCCGCAGCCCGGCATCCTGGAGCTCCTGCCGGAACTGGTTGTTGAATTCATACCGGTGCCGGTGCCGCTCGGAGATCTCGGCGGTACCGTAGGCGTTCCGGGCCAGGGTACCATCTGCCAGCACGCAGGGGTATTTGCCCAGCCGCATGGTGCCGCCCTTGGCGGTGACGCCTACCTGATCGGGCATCAGTGCGATGACGGGATGGGCGGTAAGGCCGGAAAATTCAGCGCTGTGTGCGTCGGCCCACCCGGCCACATGCCGGGCATATTCAATGACGGCGATCTGCATGCCCAGGCAGATGCCGAAATACGGTACGTCGTTCTCCCGGGCGTACTGTGCTGCCAGGATCATGCCCTCGATACCCCGGTCGCCGAAGCCGCCGGGCACCAGAACGCCGGAGCAATCTCCCAGCACCCGGCCAACGTTTTCCGCCGTCAGGCCCTCGGAGTCCACCCATTTGATATTCACCTTGGCGTCGCAGGCCGTCCCCGCATGGAACAGGGACTCCACCACGCTGAGATAGGCGTCGTGGAGGCCGGTATATTTGCCCACCAGGGCGATCTGCACGGTCTTGTGTACGCCGTTGATGCGGCGGACCAGCGCTGTCCATTCCGCCAGATCCGGCTCCCGCTGGGGCAGGCCCAGCTTCCGGCAGGCCACCCGGCACAGGCCCTCCTTCTCCAGCAGCAGCGGCACCTCATACAGAGTGGAGGCCGTCAGGTTCTGGATAACGCAGTCCTCCTCCATGTTGCAGAACAGGGCGATCTTCCGCCGCAGGTCCTCCGGCAGGGGACTGTCGGTGCGGCACACCAGAATATCCGGCTGAATGCCCACGGACAGCAGCTCCTTCACGGAGTGCTGGGTGGGCTTGCTTTTCAGCTCACCGGTGCCGGGGATGGACACCACCAGGGGCACATGGATATACAGCACGTTTTCCCGGCCCTTTTCTGCCGCCACCTGGCGGATGGCCTCCAAATAGGGCTGGCTCTCGATATCGCCCACGGTGCCGCCTACCTCAGTAATGATGATGTCGGTCTGACCGTCGTCCATGGCATAGATGCGGCGCTTGATCTCGTCGGTAACATGGGGGATGATCTGGACGGTGCCGCCCAGATAGCCGCCCTGGCGTTCCCGGTTCAGCACATTCCAGAACACCTTGCCCGAGGACACCGACGCGTTCCCCGTCAGGGATTCGTCCACGAAGCGCTCATAGTGGCCCAGGTCCAGGTCCGTCTCCGCGCCGTCGTCGGTGACGAACACCTCGCCGTGCTGGAAGGGGCTCATGGTGCCGGGATCCACATTGAAATAGGGGTCAAACTTCTGATTTTTCACCCGGAAGCCCCGCTGCTTCAGCAGCCGCCCCAGGGATGCCGCGCAGATGCCCTTTCCCAACCCGGACACCACGCCGCCGGTAACAAAGATATGCTTCATCGTGACCACTCCTTACCCGCAGAATACCACGTTAAAATACTTTCAAATTCTACTGCCGCGGTATTTCCTCGTCAAGACGGAATATTTATCAAAATAAAGAATCATTCTGCCGCCATCCCTGCACAAACAGCCAAAATTGCAAAATATGCGGAACTTTTCCTTGCATTCTATCCGCCTGCGTGGTATGGTAGATTTGGTCCCGCCCTTTCCGGCGGGATTTTTTACGCCTGCTTTCAATTTATTTAAGCGCCTTTCCCGTCCGTCTGCCCCTGGTCCGTGACGATCGGTATGTCGCAGAAAGAATCGCAAGAGCCCCCGGAGGTCTCCCGATCGGTAGACCCCGGGGGCTTTCTGTGTATTTACACGGAGAACAGAATGTCTGCGTAGGTGGGGTAGGGCCAGTATTTCGCAGCGGTCAGGGACTCCAGCTGATCGATGGACTGGCGGGCCTCCTCCATGCGGCGGACGATCTCCTCCCGGTAATACCGGGCTGCGTCGATGCCGCCCTCGGCATCGGGGGCCTTGTCCATGGCTTCGTTTATGGCCGCCATGGTGTCGTACAGACTGCCGGTAAGGGCGGACAGCTTTTGCAGCAGGTCCTCCTCCACCCGGCAGGGGACCACCAGCTCCCGCTTGTGCAGGATGGCCTGGGTCAGGTCCGCCGTATAGCGGTTCACTGCCGGCAGGATGCCCCGCAGGACCATGTCCCGCAGAGTGGACGCCTCGATGGCCGTGACCTTGCAGTAATTCTCCAGGTGGATCTCGTACCGGGCGCGCATTTCCGTCTCGCTGAGAATATTGTGTCCGGCGAACAGACGGATGTTCTTGGGGTCAATATAGGCGGGCATGCAGTCCACGGTGTCCCGCAGGTTGCTGAGCCCCCGGCGCTGGGCCTCCTGCACCCAATCCTCCCCATAGCCGTTGCCGTTGAAGATGATGCGCTGGTGAGCCTTGAAGGTGTCGTGCAGCAGATTCTGCAGGTCCGTCTGGAAGTCGTTGGACTGCTCCAGGATGTCCGCAAATTCCTCCAGCTCCTGGGCCATGATGGTGTTGAGCACCACGTTGGGACTGGCGATGGACTGGGACGAGCCCAGCATACGGAACTCGAACTTGTTGCCGGTAAAGGCCAGGGGAGAGGTGCGGTTCCGGTCTGTGGTGTCCTGGGGGATCTCCGGCAGGGTGTCCACGCCGATGGCCAGCTTGCGCTTGGCCTTGTCCACGTACTCCTGGCCGCTGATGATGGAATCCAGAATGGCCGTCAGCTCATCGCCCAGGAACACGGAGATGATGGCCGGAGGGGCCTCGTTGCCGCCCAGACGGTGATCGTTGCCGGGATAGGACACGCAGCAGCGCAGCATATCCTGGTATTCGTCCACGCCCTTGATAAACGCCGCCAGGAACAGCAGGAACTGGGCATTCTGGCTGGGAGTTTTGCCGGGCTTGAGCAGATTCTCACCGGTATCCGTGGCCAGGGACCAGTTATCGTGCTTGCCGCTGCCGTTGATGCCGGCGAAGGGCTTCTCGTGCAGCAGACAAACCAGACCGTGGCGGTCGGCCACCTTCTTCAGGAACTCCATGGTCAGCTGATTGTGGTCGCAGCTGCTGTTGGCGTCAGAGTAGACCTGGGCTACCTCATGCTGGGCCGGGGCTACCTCGTTGTGCTCCGTCTTGGCGGGGACACCCACCTTCCACAGCTCCTGATCCAACTCATGCATGAACTCCGCCACCCTGGGCTTGATGGCCCCGTAATAGTGGTCGTCCAGCTCCTGGCCCTTGGGGGGCTTGGCGCCGAACAGAGTACGGCCGCACAGCACCAGATCCTCCCGGCGGCGGTACATCTCCTTATCGATGAGGAAGTATTCCTGCTCGGGGCCCACCTGTGCGGTGACGTGCTGGGCCTGGGTGTTGCCGAACAGCCGCAGAATGCGGATGCTCTGGGTGTCCAGCAGCTTCATGGACCGCAGCAGCGGCGTTTTCTTATCCAGAGTCTCGCCGCCGTAGGAGCAGAAGATGGTGGGGATATACAGGGTCTTATCCTTGACAAAGGCATAGGCAGTGGGGTCCCAGGCGGTGTAGCCCCGGGCCTCGAAGGTGGCCCTCAGGCCGCCGGAGGGGAAGCTGGAGGCGTCGGCCTCACCCCGGGACAGCTCCTTGCCGGACAGCTCCATCAGCACTCCGGTGGGGCCGTGGGGGGTGATGAAGCCGTCGTGCTTCTCGGCGGTGAAGCCGGTCATGGGCTGGAACCAGTGGGTATAGTGGGTGGCGCCCTTCTCAATGGCCCAATCCTTCATGGCGGAGGCGATCTCGTCGGCGATGGAGCGATCCAAAGACGTTCCCTGCACCAGGCACTGCTGCCATGCGTTATAGACACGGGCGGGCAGACGCTGTCGCATTTGCTCCTGTGTGAACACCATGCTTCCGAACAGTTCAGGGATACTTGTGACTTTTTCGTTCATTGTAAGGCTCCTTTCGCCGCATTTGCGGTCTGTAGTTCTATCTTTCAGCGGGACACTCCCGCAGGAACAACATCAGATATACCGCGCCAGCGCCTCCATAACAACGGGGGTGACATACGCTTCGATGGCGGCCGCCGCCATCAGCAGGGGCGTGATATGCATCACCAGCAGCCGCGCCAGATTCAGTACTGCGGGGCCCACCAGCCCCTTCTCGTTGTGCCGCACATAGCGCACAATGGTCCGGCACAGGTACAGGCCGCCGGCCATGGCCATAAACAGCGCCGGCAGCTCGAAAACGCCGTGGGGCAGGGTCCCCGCGCCGTAATACCATAGAGGCAGGCCCTGCTGGACATAGTACGACGCAAAGCCGCCGAACATCATGGCGTTGATGCCCAGGGACACCGCAGGCAGGTACAGAAACGGGATGAACCCGTAGCCCATCGCCAGCAGACATGCCTGGAAATTGTTGAAGAACAGCTTCACGGCGCTGAAGTTTCCGTCGGCGTCCACGATGCCCCGGTCCGCGATCTGCTCCCGGAACAGATTCATGAGCCGCTCGATGGGGGCGGCGTTTGCCATGGTCACTGCATAGCTGACCACCATGACGGCGGCGAAGGCCAGCACCGTCATACCAAGGGCCCGCCCGAAGCCGTCCCGGTAAAAGCCGTGCAGCTGCCGCCGCTGCCGCGTCAGCCAGTTCAGCATGCCGTCAGCTTTCCAAGGCCCGACCGCAGACGGCGCAGCGTCTCGTCCCGGCCCAGAATGCGGCAGATCTCCACCGCGCCGCCGGGCGTCACCAGCTTGCCTGCCGCCGCAATGCGCACAGGCCACATGAGGGTGGCGTTCTTTACCTCCAGGGACGCGGCCAGCTCTACCAGCGTGTCGTGGATACTCTCGTCCGTCCACTCCGTCAGCGCCTCCAGGGCGGGAATGGCGGCCTGGAGCATCCGGCTGCATACCTGGGGATTGGTCTTGGATTTCTTATTGGTATAGAAGTCCACCGGATAATCCGGCAGCACGTCGAAGAAGTCTACCTTCTCGGGGATCTCCGTCAGCCGTTCACACCGGGCCTGAAGCAGGGCGGCAATGGCTGCCGCATCATAGGCGGGATTCCGGACGGCCTGACGGATGTAAGGCTCCGCCACCTTGGCAAAGGCGGCGGGCTCCATACCGCGCAGATACACGGCATTGAAGTGGTCCAGCTTGGCCCGGTCAAAAATAGCCGGAGACTTGGAGATACCGGTGATGTCGAAGGCACGGGTCAGACCCTCCAGGTCGAAGATCTCCTGCTCCGCCAGCTCCCCCTTGGGGCTCCAGCCCAGCAGGGCCACATAGTTGAGGATGGCCTCCGTCAGATAACCCTGGGCCTTCAGGTCCTCGTAGGAGGGGTCGCCGTGGCGCTTGGACATCTTGTTCTGGGCGTCCCGCATCACCGGGGAGCAGTGCACATAGGTGGGCACCTCCCAGCCGAAGGCGTGATACAGCAGGTCATACTTGGGGGCGGAGGACAGATACTCGCTGCCCCGGACCACATGGGTGATGCCCATCAGGTGGTCGTCGATGACGTTGGCGAAGTTATAGGTAGGCAGACCGTCCCGCTTCATCAGCACCTGGTCGTCCAGGGTGCTGTTTTCCACGGTGATGTCGCCGAAAATGGCATCATGGAAGGTGGTGACGCCCTCCGCCGGAATGCGCTGACGGATGACATAGGGCTCGCCTGCGGCCACACGGCGCTCCGCCTCCTCCAGGGGCAGGTCGCGGCAGGGGTCCGCCGCCCGGTCAAACTCGCCGGAATCCTCCTCAGACTCTGTCTTTTCACAGAAGCAGTAATACGCGCCGCCCTTTTCCACCAGCAGCCGGGCATACTTTCCATAGGTATCCCGCCGCTGGGACTGGATATACGGGGCCACAGGGCCGCCCACATCGGGGCCTTCGTCGTGAGTCAGGCCGCACTCGGCCATGGTGCGGTAGATCACGTCCACCGCGCCGTCCACATAGCGGCCCTGGTCCGTGTCCTCGATGCGGAGGATGAAATCCCCGCCGTGGGACCGGGCAATGAGCCAGGTATACAGCGCCGTGCGCAGGTTGCCCACATGCATATAGCCTGTGGGGGACGGGGCGAACCGGGTCCGGACCCGTCCATGGGGGATCTTGGCCTCCATCTGGTCAAAATAGGTCTTATCCAACGACATGCTTTCTTCCTCCCAAATTTAGATAACTAAACAGCTAAATCCAAAATACACTCATTTATTATATTTTGTTCCGGGAAAATGTCAATCATAAATTCCTGCATTTTCTCACAAATTGAAGGGGAAATACGGACTATTCCTTGCCTTTTTGCCCGGAAACGGCAAATATCGGCAGGCAGAGAAATTTCTTCAAAAAACACTTGCATTCTGCATTAAAAAGTGGTAATATTACAGTTGCCTTTGTGAAAAGGACTTTTGTACCAGAAAGAGGTGAACCAGAGCAATGAAGGAAGGAATCCATCCCAATTATCAGCAGACTACTATCAAATGCGCCTGCGGTAATGTAATTGAGACAGGTTCTACGAAGAAGGATATTCGCGTAGAAGTCTGCTCTAAGTGTCACCCCTTCTTCACCGGCAAGCAGAAGCTGGTGGATACCGGCGGACGTGTGGCCAAGTTCAACAAGCGCTTCGGCCTGGACAAGTAAAGACACTTTTTACAGGACCCGTACCATTTTTGGCTGCGGGTCCTTTACTTTTGCCGTCGGGTATACTATATTATCAGGTGAAAACCGGAAGCGAGGGCAAATATGGAACAAACGATCATACAAGAAAAAAAGCGCGACTATGCGGTGCTGGTGGGCCTGCGGTCCCCGGTGCTGGGCGATGACAGCGCCGACGAGGAGAGCCTGGCGGAGCTTGCCGCCCTGGTGGATACCGCCGGGGGTCAGGCTGTGGGCACCATCCTGCAAAGCCGGGACAAGCCGGACCCTCACAGCTTTATCGGCGAGGGCAAGGTGGAGGAGGTCCGCCGCATGGTCCAGGAGGAAAACGCCACCATGGTGATTTTCGACAACGACCTGTCGCCCTCCCAGCTGCGGGTGCTGACGGAGATGACCGGCGTGCAGGTGCTGGACCGCAGCGGCCTGATCTTGGACATCTTCGCCCAGCGGGCCCGCACCCGTGAGGGCCGCCTGCAGGTGGAGCTGGCCCAGTATCAGTATCTGCTGCCCCGGCTCATCGGCATGTGGACCCATCTGGAGCGCCAGGCCGGTACCAGCGGCAAGGGGCCCATCGGCTCCAAGGGTCCCGGCGAGACCCAGCTGGAGACGGACCGCCGCCATATCCACCGCAAGATCGACAAGCTCAAGGCGGAGCTGGAGGAGGTGCGCCGGGTCCGGGGTACTCAGCGCCAGCGCCGCATGAAAAACGAGATCCCCGTGGTGGCCATCGTGGGCTACACCAACGCCGGCAAGTCCACGCTGCTCAATGCCATCACCGGGGCCGGGATCCCCGCCAACAACCGCCTGTTTGATACCCTGGACACCACTACCCGCCTCCTGACCGTCAGCGACACCCTGGACGTGGTGATCTCCGACACCGTGGGCTTTATCCGCAAGCTGCCCCATCAGCTGGTGGAGGCCTTCAAGGCCACCCTGGAGGAGCTGGAGTATGCCGACCTGCTGCTCCACGTCATCGACGTGTCCAATCCCCAGTGGCAGCAGCAGGCCGCCATTGTAGAGAGCCTGATCCGGGAGCTGAAGGCGGACCACATTCCCTGCCTGCGGGTATACAACAAGTGTGACCTGGCCTTTTCCGGTCAGCGTTCCGCCGGGGAGGACACCGTGTCCATCTCCGCCAAGACCGGCGAGGGGGTGCCGGAGCTGCTGGCGTGCATCGACAAAAAGCTGGACAAGGGTACCCGCCGGGTGACCCTGCACCTGCCCTATGACAAGGCCGGACTTCTGGACGGCCTGTACCGGGAGGCCAAGGTGGAGTCCGTGGAGTATGCTGCCTCCATCGACGTGGTGGCCGTGTGCCCGCCTAAGGTGCTGGGCCAGGTCAAGGACTATGTGGAGGGCTGGCGCGAGGAAAAGGAGGATTGGGAGCTATGACGCAGCTGGAAACCTCGCGGCTGATCCTGCGCCCGTGGTGCGGCAGCGACGCCCAGGCCCTATACCGCTGGGCCAGGGACCCGGAGGTGGGCCCCTCCGCAGGTTGGGCGCCTCACACCTCCGTGGAAAACAGCCGGGAGATCATCCGCACCGTGCTGTCCGAGGAGGGCACCTTCGCGGTGCTGCTCAAGGGCGGCGACGGCGGTCCCATCGGCTCCGTGAGTGTGTTTCCCACGGCGATACCGGTGGGGAAGGGAGAGCCGGAGATCGGCTACTGGATTGCCCACCCCTATTGGGGGCAGGGGCTTATTCCCGAGGCCGTGGAGGAGCTGCTGCGCTGGCAGTTTCAGGAGATGGGAGTCCAGCGCGTATGGTGCGCCCATTCCCCGGAAAATGAGAAGTCCCGGCGGGTGCAGGAGAAGTGCGGCTTCCGCCATGTCTGTGATACGCCGCCGTCGCCGTGGCCCGACGGAACGGAGCGCCCCGGCGTGTGCCAGGCCATCACAAGACAGGAGTGGGAGGTCCGCCATGGGGGATAAGATCTACGTTCCCTATCAGGAGGCGGAAAGCGAATTTGTGGAAAAGCGCTCCCGGTTCATTGGCCACATCTGGCCGGTGGACAGCGAGGACCAGGCCCAGGAGCTGATCCGCCGGGTGAAGAAGCAGCACTACGATGCCCGGCACAACTGCTGGTGCTATCTGCTGGGCGGCACCGTGGTCCGCTACAGCGACGACGGTGAGCCCCAGGGCACGGCGGGACAGCCCATGCTGGCGGTGCTTCAGCGGGAGAACGTCACCAACGCCGTATGCGTGGTGACCCGGTATTTCGGCGGCATCCTGCTGGGGGCCGGGGGCCTCACCCGGGCCTATGGAAAAAGCGCCCGGGATGCATTGGCCGCTGCCGGGGTGGCTGCCATGGGGCGGTGGACCGCCGCCCGGTGTACCTGTCCCTATCCGCTGCTGGAGCGGGTGAAGCTGGAGGCTCAGGCCACCGGCGGCACCGTGGACGGCATCGACTACGGGGCGGAGGTCACCTTGAACCTGTCCCTGCCGGAGGACGCTCCAAAGCGGCTTCAGGACCGGCTTACGGAGCTGTCTGCCGGACGGCTGCGTCTGGAGCTGGGGGAGACCCAACTGCGCCCGGGGCCCCGGGAAGAAATATAGCAAGGAGATACGATATGGACGATAACGAAAAGAGGCTGGAAATTCTCCGCCGTACCAAAAAGCGCCGGAAGCAGCTGGATATCACCGTCATTCTGGCGGCGCTGGCCGTACTGTTCCTGATGGCCGGCATTTACCTGCACCAGGCGGTGTACTATATTCTGTTCGCAGCAGCGCTGCTGTCGGCGGCGCTGCAGGTCTACGATCTGCGCCGCACCAAGCGCCAGCTGGAGGAGCAGGACCGCAGGGAGCAGGAGAAAAAGTAATCATCACACCCGTACCCCGCAGCCGCTGATTGTGTGCTGCGGGGTACGGCCTGTTTTGGCCCCCGGCTTGCAGATCGGGCCGCCGGAAGATCCGGTCGGCCGACATGATCATGGAAACAAGAAAAGGCGCAGCACTCAGCTACGCCCCGGAACGCCTTGCGGTATGAACTTTTCAGAAAATAAAAAAGCAGAGTGTCCATTACAGGATACTCAGATCCTATAAGGACACTCTGCATGGTCGGAGTGCGGGGATTTGAACCCCGGGCCTCTTGGTCCCGAACCAAGCGCGCTACCAACTGCGCTACACCCCGTCAGCCTATCCATTATACGTTTTTTTCCAACGGCTGTCAAGACTGAATTTTCACCAGCTGCGGATGATGTGTGCTGCGGGTTTGAACATTCCGGATGCAACGGTATGTCCGGCGGTCTTGCCATACCAGGCGCATATGTTCACGAAAGGTTTACAGGAATGGCGGCTGCATGTCTTGTGAAGCCTGGGAAAATCTGATGAATTTGTGCAGCAGAAGCACCAAAAAGAGGAGAAATCCTTCGATTTCTCCTCTTTTGCTATACACAACGGATTTACAGAGTCTCCTTGATCCGCGCCGCGATCTGGTCGGCGGTGAGACCATACTCCCGCAGGACCTCCAGGGCCTTGCCGGACTGGCCGAACTGATCGTTGATGCCGATCTTGCGGAACCTGCAGTTGACCTTGCCCATCAGCACATCGGCCACGGCATCGCCCAGGCCGCCGATAACGCTGTGTTCCTCCACAGTCACCACGTTGCCGCACTTCCGGGCCCAATGGCTGACGCAGTCGGCGTCGATGGGCTTGATGGTGTGGACATTGATCACGGCGATGTGGATGCCCTCAGCCTCCAGCAGCTTGGCAGCCTCCAGCGTCTCGCTGACCATCAGGCCGCAGGCGAACACGGCGGCATCCGTTCCTTCGCGCATAACGTTGGCCTTGCCGATCTCGAAGGGATAATCCTCCTCAAACACCGGGGAGGCCAGACGGCCCAGACGCATGTACAGGGGGCCCTGGAACTCTGCTGCGGCGAACACAGCCTTCCGTGCCTCGGTGGCGTCGGCGGGCACCACCACGGTCATGCCGGGGATCAGCCGCATCAGCCCGATGTCCTCAATGGCCTGGTGGCTGCCGCCGTCCTCACCCACGGACACACCGGCGTGGGAGCAGCAGATCTTCACGTTGAACCTGGGATAGGCGATGGAGTTTCGGATCTGTTCATAGGCCCGGCCTGCGCCGAACATAGCAAACGTAGAGCAGAAGGGAACCAGACCCATGGTGGACAGGCCCGCGCTGATATCCACCATATCTGCCTCAGCGATACCGCAGTCGAAGAAGCGCTCCGGATGCGCGGCCTTGAAATGCTTGGTCATGGTGGCGCCAGCCAGGTCTGCGTCCAGCACCACGACCTTGTCGTTGACGTTGCCCAGCTCGGCCAGAGCCTTGCCGTATGCCTCGCGGGTCGCGATTTTTTCACTCATGGTCTCAGTCCTCCAATTCCTTCAAAGCCTGCTGCCGCTGCTCCTGGTTGGGAGCCTTGCCGTGCCAGCCCACCTGGTTCTCCATAAAGGAGACGCCCTTGCCCTTGACGGTGTGGGCCAGGATACACTTGGGCACACCGGGAACGGCGGGTGCGCTGAGGGCCGCCTCAATGGTGTCCAGATCGTGGCCGTCGATCTCATGAACATCCAGGCCGAAGGCCCGCAGCTTGGCGGGCAGGTCGCCCAGAGACATGACCTCGTCATTGGTGCCGTCGATCTGCAGGCCGTTGTTGTCGATGATGATGGTCAGATTGTCCAGCTTATAGTGGGCAGCCGCCATGAAGGACTCCCAGATCTGGCCCTCCTGGCATTCGCCGTCGCCCAGCAGGGCATAGACCCTGCAATCCTTGTGCAGGAGCTTGGCGCCCAGAGCCATGCCCACGGCGATGGAACAGCCCTGGCCCAGGGAGCCGGTGGCCGCGTCGATGCCGGGAACCTTTTTGCTGTCGGGGTGCCCCTGGAGGATGCTGTGCAGCTGACGGAAATTCTTGAACTCGTCCCGGCTGATGAAGCCCATCTCCGCCAGCACCGCGTAGTAGCAGGGAGCCGCATGGCCCTTGCTCAGCACGAAGCGGTCCCGATCCGGATCGTCGGGGCGCTTGGGGTCCACGTGCATGTGATTGAAAAACAGGCAAGTCATCAGATCCGCTGCGGACAAGGAACCACCGGGGTGGCCGCTGCCGGCATTGGCGGTCATGTTGATAATGTCCCGCCGGACCTGCTTGCTCATGCTGGAAAGCTCTGCCGTATTCATGAGAAACCTCCATATAAAGTATTTACCTGCGTTAGCGTATAGCATTCCGGACAAAATGTCAATGGTCTGTCATAAAAAAACCCGCAAAAATTTGCGGAAAACGCCGCAAAAGGGGAGAGGGGGCCATAGCCCCCTCTCAGTCGTCCTTATCGCCTATTTTGCCTTTGATTTTCACGTGTGACAAGGGGTTTGCCTTTGCAGCCACCCGCAGTGCTTCATTGTCGATATGGGTATAGATTTCCGTGGTATTCAGGTGCTCATGTCCCAACACCTCCTGCACCGCCCGCACATCCACGCCGTTTTGCAGCATCAGCGTGGCAGCGGTGTGCCGAAGCTTATGAGAGGAGTACTGGGTGCTGTCCAGCCCCGCCTGAGACAGGCGTTTTTTCACCAGGGTATTCACCATAGACCGGCTGATTCGCTGGTTTCGCCCCGACAGAAACAGGGCGTCCCGATCCGGCCCGGTGATGGGCCGGCGCACCGCCAGATAATCCGCCAGCGTATCCTGACACGCCTGGTTCAGATACACGATCCGCACCTTATCACCCTTACCCAGGACCCGCAGTGCGTCGTCGTGGATATCCGCCAGGTTCAGCCCGATCAGCTCCGAAATACGCAGCCCGCAGTTCAGAAAAAGTGTCAGAATGCACAGATCCCGCTCCCGGTTTGGTCCATCCACCGACTCCAGCAGGGAAATGCTCTCATCCAGGGTCAGATACCGTGGCAGCGTTTTTTTCAGCTTGGGTGCATCGATATCCTTCACGGGATTGTGATCCAGCTTGTGCACTTTGTTGCATAAGTACCCATAAAACGACCGTATCGTCGCCAGCTTTCTAGCCCGGGACGCGGGGCTGAGCCCCTTGGCGGACCGGTCGCTGTTGGGATGCAGCACCCGGTCCCGGCTCAGATAAGCCATATAAGCGTAGACCTCCGACAGGGTCACGGCCCCTACAAAGGGCAGGTCCACATCCCGGATGTCCACAGCGTCCATGGGCTGCTCCTGCAGCGCCGGGTCCCGGGACCATTTCAGGTAGCGGAAAAAATTCCGCAGGTCCAGATAATACTCATCCACCGTCCGCTGGGAATGGGCCTTGATGGTCTCATGATATGACAGGAAATCCAACAGGATCTCCGGTGAATCTGTTCGATAGTCTGTGTTCATATGCTTTTTCCCATATACGATACGAGAAGGATCTGTGCTTGGATTCCATACGGGCACAAGGGATTCCGTGGAAAAGAATGATAGCCTGCTCTCAATTGAACAAAATTTTTATTTTGTTCAATTGCATATACCCCTCACTCTACTTGCCCCACTGCTCCAGATACTGCTCCAGGCACACGCCTTTCTCATAGATCTCCTTGGCGTATTCCTTGCCGACATAGCGGTAATGCCACGGCTCATACACGATGCCCGTAATGTCCGTCTTGTCCGTGGGATACCGCAGGATGAATCCATACCGCCAGCTGTTTTCCAGCAGCCATTTCTGCACGTCAGTGTTCTCCTGATTGGTGTCCAGCAGCTGATAGCTGACGTCCACAATGTCCACCGCCAACCCCAGCTGATGCTCGCTGGTGCCCGGCACCGCCACCTGGCGCCCGGCTTTGGCCTTGGCGTCCTCCAGGCCGTATCCCTGGTCCATCCATTCCTGTGCCCGATAGGCGGAGCAGATCACCGGCGTCAGCCCTGCGTCGTAGCACCCGTCGATCATTTCCATCAGCGCGTCATAGCAGCGCTTGTCGACCTCCAGCCCGTTGGGCAGGGTCACCAGGTCCACAGACCAGTCCTCCGGCACCTGGTTCCAGGGGTTTACCAGGGTCAGAAGCTCCGGGATCGGCTCCGGAACCGGCTCCGGAGTAGGCTTCGGCTCCTGAGGCTTTTCCTGGGAAATCGGCGTGGCAGGCGTTTCGGCGGGCAGCACCTGGGGCTTTTTCCCCAGCTCCACGATCAGCACCACGGCCAGGATCAGCACGGCACACAGCGCCGGGATCAGCAGCCACCGCCGGCCGCTCTGTTTTCTTCCTGTCGGCCGCCTGGGCGCCTGTTTTTCGGTGGTATACATGAAAATATTCTCCTTTTCAGCTCCGCAGCGTGGGGGGATATGTTCCGTTTTCGTGAAGCCTTGCCAGCTCCCGGGCAACGGCCTGCCGGTCCTGGTGATATGTCATACCGAACCACCGGTCCGCCGAATGCAGCACGGACACGGACAGCCGTCCCTTTTTCAGCAGATCGCCCACCATGTTGGGCAGCAGGCACTCCGCCTTGATCTCCTCCGGCGGCAGCGCCCGCAGGAAGTCGTCCAAATATTCCTCCATCTGGTCAAAAATCGACGGCATGAAGCCCCAGAAGTTCATGGACACCGGCGTATCCGCCGCCAGCTCACGGCGCTGGCCGTCGGCCACGTCGGCAATGCTGCCGTCGGGGAACAGCTGGATCTTCAGGGCCTCGTGAATCCCGGCCAGATGGCCGTTTTCCACCTGGCACACGCCCCGGGACACGGTACCGTGGGTGCTGACGGTGTTGCGCAGCAGATAGCCCACCATGGTGGCCTTCCCCTGCTGCGGCAGACGGCCCAGCTCCTCATAGATGGCCCGGTAGGCGTCCACGCCGTAATAGTCGTCGGCGTTGATGACGCAGAAAGGCTCCTGCACATAGGGCCGGGCGCACAGCACGGCGTGGGTGGTGCCGAAGGGCTTGGTGCGCCCGGCAGGCACGGTATAGAACGCCGGCAGACTGGAATAGTCCTGCACGGCATAGCAGACCTCCACCGGCTCCCCGTCCCGGGCCGTCAGGCCGGCAATGCGGTCGCCGCACAGCGTGCGCATCAGGTCCACCATGTCGTCCTTGATGATGAATACGATTTTGGTGAAGCCTGCCCGAATAGCGTCGTGAATGGAGTATTCCATGAGGATTTCGCCGCCGGGGCCAACCCCGTCAACCTGTTTATTTCCGCCATAGCGGGAGCCCAGCCCAGCCGCCATGATGACAAGCGCTGCTTTCATGTGTGTTTCCTCCTCGTTTCGCCGGCCCCGCTGTTCCGCAGCGGGTGCGGTATCTTGTTCCCATCATACCACATTTTTTCTGCCGCTTCAACCGTTTTACCCTCCGGTACCCTATCCTCGCCCGGTAAATACGGGGAAATTCATAATTTTGTTACAAATAAGGATGGAAATTTGACGCCGCAGGATATATAATAGGAGACTGTTACCATGTAAATTACAATGGGTGTGCTTTGCGAAGCGGCGCACCGGCGACTTATCCCAACACAAAGGAGAAACGCTATGGCAACTGAAAACACCTCCCCCCGCCGCAGCGGGGCGGATTGGTTTGGTCTGGCCGCCTTCGCTGTGCTGCTGATCAGCAGCACGGTGCTGGTGATTCGTCTGATCTCCACCCGGTTCCTGTCCACAGGCCATCTGCTGCTGGCCTCCGGCGCTCTGCTGGTGCTCAGCGGGCTTCATGGCTGGGTCCAGCTCCCCCGCCGGAACAAAACCGGCGGCAAGATCGTCTGCGGCGTCATCGCCCTGCTGCTGTCTGCCGCCATGATCTACGGCGCGGCGGCCCTGACCTCCGTGCAGCACGCCATTACTGACATCGCCGATAAATCTGCCGAAACCGACATTACCTGCGTCATCGTCAATGCTGATGACCCCGCTCAGAGCATTGACGACATCAAGGGCTATCTGCTGGGTATTCTGGAGGACCGGGACACGGAGAATACCCAGTCCCTGCTCCAACAGCTTCAGGAGAAGCTGGGCTCGGCGCACCACACGGCCTACGCCTCCCCTGCCCTGCTGACGGACGCCCTGTATGACGATCAGGTGGGCGCCATTCTGCTGAACAAGGGCTACATTCCCCTGCTGGAGGAGCAGGAGGGCTTCGCCGACTTTTCCGACCGCACCCGCATCCTGTATGAATACACCACCACCAAAGCCGTGGAGCCTACGCCTGCCGATGCCGATGCCCCGGTGGATGTGACCAAGGATCCCTTTGTGGTCTATTGCAGCGGCATCGACGCCCGCAGCAGCGACATCAGCATCACCAGCCGCAGCGACGTGAATATCCTGGCCGTGGTGAATCCCACCACCCGCCAGATCCTGCTGGTGAACACCCCCCGGGACTATTACCTGCCCCTGGCCCACAACGGCCAGCTGGACAAGCTGACCCACGCCGGGATCTACGGCACCGGCGAATCCATGCGGACCCTGGATAACCTGTACGGCACCCACACGTCCTTTTACATGCGTGTCAACTTCGCCGGGCTCACCCGGATCGTGGACGCTCTGGGCGGCGTAGACGTGTATTCCACAAAGGCCTTCTCCATGGGCGGCTACGATTTCACCGAGGGCGTGAATCACCTGAACGGTGAGGCGGCTCTGTGCTTCTCCCGTGAGCGCTATGCCTTTGCCGATGGCGACAATCAGCGGGGCAAAAACCAGATGGCCGTCATCCAGGCCATTATCAGCAAGGCGTCCTCCCCTGCCGTGCTGAAAAATTACCAGACGCTGCTGTCCTCCCTGTCCGACGCCTTTCTCACCAGCCTCAGCTACGACGACATCGCCGCCCTGGTGCAGATGCAGCCGAAGGATATGTCCGGCTGGCACGTTACCAGCTACGCCGTCTCCGGCTCCGGTGATACCTCGTATTGCTATGCTCTGGGCGATGCCGCCTGGGTCATGCGCCCCAATATGGACACCGTCAACACCGCCAAGGAGCTCATCCGCCAGGTCATGTCCGGCGAAACGCCTCAGCTTCCCTGAGCGGCACACGCAAAAAGATATAGAGAAAAAACAAGGAGAAAACCCATGAGCAGACGTCGCAGAAATGCCTATTCATCCTACTATGGTTCCCGGGGTGGGAGCCGCGGCCTGGCCGACTGGTTCGGGCTGCTTTCCCTGCTGTGCATGCTGGTGTGCAGCGTGATCCTGCTGGTGCGGGTGCTTGGCGCCGGTGTGCTGACCACGGCGCTGACCATTGTGCTGATTCTGGTGCTGGTGCTTCTCAACGGGCTGCATGCCTTTGTGCAGCTGCCGGTGCGCCGCAATGTGGCCGGAAAGCTCATCTGCGCCGTGGTGGCGCTGGTGCTGTCCGCCGCCATGATCTTCACCTCCACCGCCGCCGGCTCCCTTATGAAGTTCCTGTCCAATATCACCTCCGGCGGCTCTGCCAAGACCACCACCTGCGTGGTGGTCCGGGCCGATGACCCCGCCGAGACCGTCAACGATACCTTCGGCTATACCTACGGCATCCTGGAAACCCTGGACCGGGAAAACACCGACGCTGCCCTCTCCCATATTGAGGACGGCATGGGCCAGGTAAAGACCGCCAGCTTCGGCACCCTCACCCAGCTGGCCGACGCCCTGCTGAACCGGCAGGTGGACGCCGTCATCCTCAACAACAGCTACTTCTCCGTCCTCAAGGGCACGGAGGGATACCAGAGCTTCTCCAAGGACACCAAGGTCATTTACCGCTTTTCCATCGACAAGGCGGACCCCGAGCCCATTGCTCCCAACGCCAACATCTCCCGGGAGCCCTTTGTGGTGTATTGCAGCGGCACTGATGAACGGGTGGATTATATCCCCCTCAACAGCCGCAGCGATACCAATATTCTGGCTGTTGTGAACCCCTCCACCCACCAGATCCTGCTGGTCAGCACCCCCCGGGACTATTACCTGCCCCTTCCCTCTTACGGGCAGAAGGATAAGCTCACCCACTTCGGCCTCTACGGCATCGAGGAGTCCATCAAGGGCCTGGAGCAGCTGTATAACGTGGACGTGAACTATTATGCCCGGGTCCACTTTGCCGGTCTGGTGGGCGTCATCGATGCCCTGGGCGGCATCGACGTCAATTCGGATGTGGCCTTCAACACTGTGGGCATGGAGGTGCCCGACGAGGACGGCAGCGGCAACTTCCACTTCGCCGCCTACTCCTTCCAGAAGGGCGTGAATCACCTGGATGGCCGCCAGGCGCTGGCCTTTGCCCGTGAGCGGGACGCCTTCGACGATGGCGACATGCAGCGGGGCCGCAACCAGATGCTGGTAGTCCAGGGCATCGTCAATAAGGCGGCCTCCCCTGCCATTCTGAAAAGCTACCAGGATGTCCTGGCCGCCGCCTCCGACTCCATCGCCACCAATATGCCCAAGGAAGATATTATTTCCCTGGTAAAGATGCAGCTGCAGGACATGTCCGGCTGGAACATCACTACATACGGCCTTGCTGGTGAAAACAGCGCCGACTATTGCTACAGCCTGGGAAATGATGCCCGGTATGCCGTGGTCCTGCCCAATGAACAGATGGTCGCCACTGCCCAGGATCTGATCCAGCAGGTCCTCCGGGGCGAGACGCCCACCGTGAATCCCTGACACAGAAAGGACGAAACGATTATGAACGAACAAGAACAGCCCCGCCGGAGACGGCGCAGGCTCTACCGTACCAGTGCCGATTGGTTCGGCCTGGCCACTGTGGCCCTGCTGATGATCTGCAGTCTGGTGCTGCTGGTGCAGCTGATGTCCACCAAGCTGCTGACGGATCTGTACCTCATCGTCATTGAGGTGGTCCTGCTGCTGATCAACGCAGGCCATGTCATCATCCAGCTGCCCATCCGCCGGGTCAAGACCAGCAAGGTAGTCTGCGGCCTGCTGGCGGTGCTGCTGTCCGGCCTGATGCTGTATGGCTCCGTGGCTGCCGCCTCCGGCAAAAGCGCCCTGCTGGCCATTGCGGGCCACACCCTGCAAAAGACCACCTCCTATGTGGTGGTCATGGACGACGACCCTGCCCGCAGCATCGGCGATACCGTGGGCTACACCTTCGGCATCCTCAGCGAGGACGCCGACATCAGCGCCGACAATACCCAGGCCCTGCTGGACGATATCAAGGACGGCCTGGGCGGCCGTGTGGATACCAGCACCTGCACGGACCTGACCTCCCTGGCCGACGCCCTGTACGACGGCAACGCCGGGGCCATCATCCTCAACTCCAGCTATCTCACCACGCTGGACAGTCTGGAGGATTACAGCACCTTCTCCAAGGATACCCGCATCATCTATGAATTCAGCACCACCAAGGAGGTGGAGCCCATCAAGCCCAACGCCTCCATCACCTCCCAGCCCTTCATTGTCTATTGCAGCGGCATCGACGCCCACAGCAGCGATATCAATATCCAGAGCCTCAGTGACGTGAACATTCTGGCGGTGATCCACCCCCGCACCCACCAGATCCTGCTGATCAATACCCCCCGGGATTATTATGTGCCCCTGGCCCGCAACGGGCAGCGGGATAAGCTGACTCATGCCGGCATGTACGGCATCGACGAATCTGCCGCCGTGCTGGGGAACCTCTACGGGGTCAAGGCGGATTACTATGCCCGGGTGAATTTCGCGGGCCTGAAGAAGATCGTGGATGCCCTGGACGGCGTGGATGTGAACTCCGAACACGAGTTCACCACCGTTGGCATGGAGGTGCCTGACGAAAACGGCGACGGCGTCCACATGGCGGGCTACACCTTCACTCAGGGCATCAACCACCTCAACGGAGAGCAGGCCCTGTGCTTCGCCCGGGAACGCCACGCCTTCGGCGACGGCGATAATCAGCGGGGCCGCAACCAGATGGCCGTGATCCGCGCCATTGTGGACAAGGCCTCCTCCCCTGCTATCCTCAAGGGATATCAGAAGGTCCTGGACGCCGTGTCCTCCTCCTTCATTACCAGCCTGACCTACGAGGACATCAGCAGCCTGGTGCAGATGCAGCTGCGGGACAACGTCCATTGGAACATCACCAGCTATTCCGTCAGCGGCGAAGGCGGCATGGAGCCGTGCTATTCCGCCGGCAACGAGACCCTGTGGGTCATGTGGCCCAACGCCACCCAGATCAATACCGCCAAGAGCCTGATTCAGCAGGTTCTGAACGGCGAGACCCCTGCCCTGCCCCAAGATTGACCACACTTCCCCATGCAAAACCCCATGCAGAATGCCCGGTGCTGCCGGGCATTTTGCAAGAGCTTGTCAAAAAGGGGCGGTGCCCTTTTTTGACAAGAGAGATTTCGCTCCGACCCGTGCGTTTCGGTGGGCTGTAAGCCCGCTGAAACGCACTCTGGCCGCGCAAAGAGAATAGAAAGAGAAAGAGGAGAACATCACCGTGCAAAAGAAAACCCTGGGGCATCTCTATGCCCTGTTTACCATTCTGGTCTGGGGCAGCTGCTTTGTGCTGACCAAGGTCATGCTGACGGCCTACACCCCCACCCAGATCATCCCCCTGCGGATGGGCCTTGCCTACCTGACCCTGTGGGCCCTGCGGCCCAGGACCCTGAAGCTCCCCTGGAAGGATGAGCTGATGTTCATCCTCATTGGCATCACCGGCGGCAGCGTCTACTTCTTCCTGCAAAATACCGCCGCCGCCCATACCTCCGCCGCCAACGTCAGTATTCTGGTATCCATGTCCCCTATTCTGACGGTGATCCTGGCGCAGCTGTTCTCCCGCAAGGGGGAAAAGCTGGGAAAGCTGGTGTATATCGGCGCGCTGGTAGCCATCGTCGGCGTGGTGCTGGTGGTGCTCAACGGCACCCTGTCCTTCCACCTGAGCCCCCTGGGCGACCTGCTGGCCCTGGCCGCTGCCCTGATGTGGGCTGTGTACTCCATCCTGGTGAAGAAATATACCGAGCGGTACGACAACTTCCTGGTGACCCGCCGGGTGTTCCTCTGGGCCTTCCTCACCTCCCTGCCCCTGGTGCTGCTGACGGACGGCATGCCCAGCCTATCTCCCCTGTTTTCCCAGCCGAAAATTCTGATTTCCTGGCTGTTTCTGGGCGTGTTTGGCAATGCGGTATGCTTCGCCATCTGGAACATCGCCTTCAAGCGTCTGGGCGTGGTGGTCACCAACAACTATCTGTACGCCTCCCCCTTTGTCACCGTGGTGGTGGGCTGGCTGCTGCTGGGCGAGAAGATCAGCTGGATGAGTATTCTGGGCGCGGTCCTCATTACCCTGGGCGTGATCTTTGCCAACAAAGACGGCAGCCAATCGTAACGCCATGGACATTCGCAGAGCAGCACCGGCGGATGTACCCGCCATTCTGGAGATTTTCCGCATCGCCAAGGCATACATGGCTGCCCACGGCAACGCCGGTCAGTGGGGCGGCGATTATCCCGGTCTGCCGGAGCTGCTGCCGGACATTGCCCGGGGCCACAGCTATGTCCTGACAGACGGCGGCGTCATCGTCGGTACATTTTCATTTATCATCGGCGACGAACCTACCTACCGGGTGCTGCTGAACGGCCATTGGCACGCGGACCGGCCCTATGGCACCATCCACCGCCTGGCCTCCAAGGGAACCGCCCACGGCGTGGCCCGGGCCTGTTTTTCCTTCTGCCTCGGCATCATGGACTATGTCCGCATCGACACCCATGAAAACAATCATACCATGCAGTCTGCCATCACCGGCTACGGTTTCCGTAAATGCGGAAATATCTATGCCTCCAACGGCACCTTGCGCACGGCGTATGATTTCATCCGGCCATAAGCGCTGCAAATAATCAAAACCTCCGGCATCAAGAGCGTTGACATAGGAAAACAAGCAGA
>ULKY01017943.1_pt1 | contig 27078 bp, 26 predicted proteins | sample 1951261 | NCBI WGS metagenome assembly ULKY01 (sample SAMEA4835511, study PRJEB28245) | human gut metagenome | biome: gut microbiome; material: fecal sample | place: Denmark | collected 2008 | reverse complement strand
CTTTTTTATCCCTGCCAGAAGATGCGGTTATGTGATATGTCGTTACCATGTCCTCCGCTTCTTTTGTTCGATCTGCGGTTGGCTATTTACAGAAAAGCAACTCATTCTATACACATTCAAATAGAAAGGATACGCTATATAAGCCGCGCCCCGGCTGCCAAACAGCTATGCTGCCTGCCAACCGGGGCGTCCATTGAATATGTCTTCCTGCTCACAGCGCGGCTGCGCCGATGATACCGGCCTCGTTGCCCAGCTTCGCCGGGGCGATAACGGGAACGGCCCCGTCCTTGCCGCCGAAGCAGTTGCGCTCCACATACCGGCGCACCGGAGCCAGCAGACGCTCTCCCTGGCGGCTGATGCCGCCGCCGACGAGAATGACCTCCGGAGCCAGGGCGTTGACGATATTCACCAGGCCCGCCCCCAGATAGTCGCAGTAGCGGTCCACCACCGCCTGGGCAGTCTCGTCGCCCCGGTCCGCTGCATCGAACACCGTCTTCCCGTTGACGTCCGCCAGCCGGGCCAGCAGAGAATCCGGATGCCGGGCCGCCGCATGACAGGCCTGACGAATCAGGGCCGTAGCGGAGGAATATGCCTCCCAACAGCCCCGGCGGCCGCAGGTACAAGGCTCGCCGTCCATGACCAGCAGGGTGTGGCCCAGCTCGGCCCCGGCTCCCCGCATCCCGTCATAGATCCTGCCGCCGATGATGATGCCGCCGCCAACGCCGGTGCCCAGGGTAACGAGCACCACGTTGTCGTGGCCCACCGCCGCACCCGCCACCTGTTCGGCCAGAGCGGCACAGTTGGCGTCGTTGCTGAGACGGCAGGGAATGCCAAAGCGCTGCTCCAGCATCCGGCACACAGGGACGTGGTCCCATCCCAGGTTATACGCTCGCTCCACCACGCCGTCGGCAGAGTTGCAGGTGCCCGGTGAACCGACGCCCATGCTGCGGCAGTCGGCAACGGACGCCCCGGCCCGGGCCAGGACCTGCTCCACGGCGCCGCCCATGTCCCGCACCACCTCCGCCGCCGGGCGGCTGGCCATGGTAGGAACACTGACCCGGGATACGATGGCGTGGCCGTCGTCCACCACGCCCACGGCAATGTTTGTGCCGCCCAGATCGATTCCGATACGATACATATGCTCTCCCTCCACCGTTCCGTTTACACCCGGGCCAGGTCCGGCTGCCGGACCTCCTGCCCCGCAGGGACCAGATCCTTGATGAAGCACCGGCGGCGCTTATGCTGCTCCAGGGGGAAATCCTGCCACTGGGTCTGGACCTTCTGATTCATCTCCAGCATGGGGCCGGTCTCAGCCCAGCGGACGCCCATCTCATAAGCACCCCGCATGACCTGGCTGATGACCACGGCGTTGACACCCTTGCTCTGCAGGTCCGGCCGCACGGCGATCAGCAGCAGATCCACGGTGTCGTTTTTCCGGAAGGCCTTCAGCAGGTCTACCCAGCCGGTGGGGAAGATCCGACCCCGGTTCTTTCGCAGGGCCTCGGCAATGCTGGGCGCCGCCACTCCGAAGGCCACCAGCTCCTCCTCCTCGTTCATGACGAAGCAGGTAAGATGGGGGTTGACGAGGGGGGCAAACTTTCCGGCGTAGCGCTTGATCTGGGCCTCGGACAGCTCCACCGTGCCGTAAAGTGGGGAATAGGCGATGTTTACCAGTTGGAACACCTTGCGGATCAGAGGCGGATAGTCCAGCCGGGTCCGCACCTTGTGGATGTGCAGCTTCTGGCGCTTGAGCACATAATTGCTGAGCTTCTCCCAGCGCTGGATGACCTTCTCGTCGGTGGGCGCAGTGATGAGCTCCTCAATCCAGTCCACGTCCTTCTCATAGCCCAGAGCCGCCAGATGATCCTTATAATAGGGGTGATTATAATAGGTAAAGAAGCAGCTGCGGCGGTCAAAGCCCTCCACCAGCATGCCCTCCCGGTCCATATCCGTGAAGCCCAGGGGACCGTGAACCTGGGTGCAGCCCAGCTGCCGGGCCCAGTCCTCCACCGTGTCGAACAGAGCCTTGGACACCTGGTAGTCGTCGATAAAGTCCACCTGGGTAAACCGCAGGCGGTTGGTGTGCCACTTTTCGTTGGCCTTGCGGCTCAGGATCGCGCCGATGCGGCCCACGATCTCCCCATCCCGCATAGCCAGCCAGCACCGGGCCTGGCAATATTCAAAGGCGGGGTTCTTTTTCCTGTCCCAGTCCTGCAGGTCGTCGTCATAGGTGCCGGGGATGTACTGGGGCACATCCTTGTATAGCTCTATGGGGTATTCCACAAACCGGCGCAGCTGCGCCTTGGTGGTCACCTCTACAATAGATACCATGTTTTCTCCTCCCTTCTTGCGAAGCAGTAACAGTTTACCGCCTTTTCCCCCGGATTGCAAGCCGTATCTGGTCCCGCGCGGGATTTTCGGAAAAAAATCCCCGTCGGGGCGCAAAAAAGGATTCCATATTGTGAAAAAATTTGCTATAATGGCCTTGAACACCCGCCGGGCACGTCCCGGCTTATCACGGAATAGGAGGAATCATTATGATCAGGATCGGTATCATCGGCTGCGGCAAGATCGCGCAGGTGCGCCATCTGCCGGAATATGCCGCCAACCCCCATGTGGAGCTGGCGGGCTACTACGATTTGAACACCCAGCGGGCCCAGGAGATGGCCGCCCAATACGGCGGCAAGGTCTACGAATCCTATTTTGACCTGCTCAACGACCCCAGCATCGACGCCGTGTCCATCTGCGTGGAAAACCGCAGCCATGCGGAGATCACCACCTACGCCCTGTATGCCGGGAAGCACGTTCTGTGCGAAAAGCCCATGGCCGTGACCCTGGCAGAGTGCGAGTCCATGGTGGCCGCCGCCGAGCGCAACGGCAAGCACCTGATGATCGGCCACAACATGCGCTTTGACCCGGTGCACCGCAAGGCCAAGGAGCTGCTGGACGGCGGCATCATCGGCGACATCATCACCTTCCGGACCACCATGGGCAACGCCGGCCCGGAGAACTGGTCCATGGAGGCCGGGAGCACCTGGTTCTTCGACAAGCAGAAGGCCGCCATGGGCGCTCTGTCGGATCTGGGCATCCACAAGGTGGACCTGCTGCAATACCTTACCGGTCAGAAGGTCATCGAGACCACCGCCAAGGTCATGACTCTGAACAAGCACACTGCCACCGGCGCGCCCATCACCGTGGACGACAACGCCCTGTGCATCCTGCGCATGAGCGGCGGCGCGGTGGGCACCCTGGCCGCCAGCTGGACGGTGTACGGCCACGAGTGCCAGTCCACCTGCCTGTACGGCACCAAGGGCATCATGCTCATCTATAACAACAATCCTGCCGCTCCCATCGAAGTCCGGAACCTGGACGGCACCAGCACCACCTACAATATTCCGCCGGAGACCAATTCCGGTGTCATCGACGAGTTTGTGGCCGCCCTGGAGCAGAACCGGGAGCCCGAGGTGTCCGGCAGAGAAGCCCTGTCCACCATGCGGGCCATCTTCGGCAGCATCAAGTCCTCCGAGATCGGCCGAACCGTCTCCGTCAACGACAGCTATGTGAACCATCTGTAAGCAGCAAGCCCCGGGGCTACCCCCGGGGCTTCAGCTTGTCAAAAAAATCTTTTTGACAGACCGTAAGCATCAAGCCCCGGGGTTAACCCCGGGGCTTGACATTTTTTTGATTCACTGCAAAAACAGGGAAGCGGGACGGTTTACCACCAGCATGTTGTAATACTTCAGCAGGTGATAGTCGTCCTTGTCCAGCTTGATGCTGGCCAGCAGGCGGTCGTTTTCCTCCAGCGGCTCCTTGGAGATTAGGGTTTTCAGGGCGATGGGAGCAAAGAACGGGGTGCTGCCGATGCCGGACAGCAGGCCCACGGCGGGCGTACGGTTGTGCATGGGGTTGAGCATGCAGATGTACATTTTCTCCGCCTCGTTGATCTGGTTGGTGAGCACCATGTGGGTAATGGTATCGTAGGGCTTCATCTCGCCGGTGAACAGATGCTGGCACCGGTCCGGCTCCCGGAAGTCGTCCACCCCCAGATACAGCATCACATCGATGCCGTCGCCGGAGGCGGCAGGGGAGAAGCACAGCAGCGACCGCACCAGCTGCCGCACCCGGCCGTCGTAGTAGTACATATACGCCCGGGGCTGGTTGAAGTAGAAGTTCTTGGGCAGCACGGACTGAGCGTGGAACACAGGGGGCTGGTAATCGATGAAGCATTTCAGATCGATATCCAGGGCCCGGGCAATGTCATACAGCGTCTCCACGTCGATGGTAATGGTGCCGTTTTCATACTTGGACACCGTGGCCTTGCTTTTGTTGATCATGGCCGAGAACTGCTCGATGGTATAGCCCCGGCTTTTGCGGTATTTTTTGATCCGCTGGCCCACATGGTAGGAAAAGGAACCCATTCCGTGCACCTCCTTGTGTTTCTGCCTGAATTGTACCAAACATTTGGTAGGAAGTCAACGGAAAGTTTCCGAATGAGAAACATTTTTTCGGTTCAGTCTCGCCGCTGGAGCGCTGCCAGGTCTATGCAGCGCCCGCCCAACAGCGTGGCCTCCTCCGGGTCGTGGGTCACACACAGGACGGAGGCCCCCGCCGTGTGGCGGCGGATATAGGCTGCGGTGTCCCGGCGGCACTGCTCATCCAGTCCCTTGAAGGCCTCGTCCAGCAGCAGAAGCTCCGGCCCGCAGCACACCGCCCGGGCGATGGCCACCCGGCGGCGCATTCCGCCGGACAGCTGCGACACCGGCAGGCGGACGCTGTCGGACAGGCCCAGCTCCTCCAGATGCTGTAAAATCGCTTTCTCCGGCAGGGTCCGGCCCGTAACCAGCCGAATGTTGGCCACGGCGGAGAAGTTGTCGCACAGCCGGTCCTCCTGGAACACATAGCCCAACCGCCGGGGGACCCCGGTGACGGCTCCGGCGTCAGGCGTTTCCAGCCCGGCGACGCACCGCAGCAGGGTGGTCTTGCCCAGGCCCGAGGGGCCCATCAGGCACACCGTCTCCCCCTGCCGCACCGTCAGGCTCACGTCCCGCAGCACCGGGCCGCGGCCGTAATCCTTGGATACATGCGCAATTACCAGGTCCATTACCGTCCCTCCCATGCGGCGAAGCACCGCCGCAGCAGCCACAGCACCAGCTTTTCAAAGCCCACGCTGCATACCACGATCACCACCGTCCAGGCCAGCAAATCCGCCGTCTGGAAATACACCTTGGACTCATACAGCCGCTCACCGATGGAACCGCCCACCACACCGATGACCTCGGCGGCCACGCCGGACTTCCACGACATGCCCAGGGCCACGCTGCACCCGGACAGGAGAAACGGCTTCACCTGGGGAACGTAGATATACCCCAGCCGCCGGGAAAAGGGCACCCGGTACAGCCGGGCCATCTCCAGCAGCGCCGGGTCGGCGCTGCGGATACCCTGGAGCGTGTTGGAATAGATCGCCGGAAACACCATGAGAAACGAGATAAACACCGCCAGCTGGCTGGTATTCAGCCAGATCAGACAGATGATGATGAATGACGCCACCGGTACGGACTTGATCACCGTGACGTAGGGCCACAGCAGTATCTCCAGCACCCGCAGCCGTCCCGCCGCCACCGCCAGCAGCACCCCCAGAACCAGGCCCAGGCCGAAGCCGCCGCTGATGCGCAGCAGGCTGAAGGCCACCGTAGGGAAAAAGTCCGGCTCCTGCCAGACCGTCCACAGCCGCTGGGCCACCTGCCAGGGGGACGGCAGCAGCAGGTCCATGCCCACCGCCATGGCCGCCCCCTGCCAGACCGCCAGGGCCAGGGCCACCGCTATGCACTTTTGCAGGCTCGCGTGCTTCATAGCGTCCTCCGCTGCATTTATTTTCCCATCCAGTAGAAGTCGTCCCCGGGGAGCTTGCCGCCCACGGACTCAGGGTTCTGGTCATACAGCACCTGCAGATAGCCGCTGGCCATGGTCTTCATATTGTCGCCGGTGATGCAGACGATGTTGCAGTCGGGAATGGCCTTTTCGGCCACGGCGGCCTTGACAATGCCGTATTTCTCCACCAGGACGGAGGCCTCGGCGGGCTGATCGTTCAGGAAGTCCACAGACTGGGCGTATTCATCCAGGAGCTTCTCCACCGCCTGGGGATGCTGCTCCAGGAATTCGCTGCGCACCAGCAGCACCGCGGTGATCAGCTGGCTGCCGCCGCCCAGGGCGTTCCACTCCTTGGTCAGGTCCAGGGCCACCCGCAGACCGTCCACCTGACTCCGGGCCACCACCACAAAGGGCTGGGGCAGCATGGCCACGGCGTTGTCCATGGCGGCCATCTGGGCCACGATCTCCGTGGGCTCGCTCTTCCACTCTACGTTGACGTCCCGGCCCAGCTCCAGGCCGTTCTGGGCCAGCAGGTACGTCAGAGCATACTCGGGAGTCGCGCCCTTGCCGGTGGCGTAAATGGTCTTGCCGGCCAGGCTCTTGATATCGGTGACAGTCTCGCCGCCCTTTTCCACGATATACAGCACGCCCAGGGTGCTGACGGCCAGCATCTTCACCTGTCCCTCGGTCTTGTTATACAGCACGGAGCCCAGGTTGGCAGGCACGGCCATGATGTCCAGCTCCCCCTTCAGGAACAGGGGATTCAGCTCGTTGGCGCTGGCAGCCATCCGGAAGTCGATGGCGTTGGCGGTTTTCTGTTTTTCCGCGTCGTCCAGCAGCTTCACCAGGCCCATGGACGTGGGGCCCTTCAGTCCGCCCACCCGAATGGTGACGGCTTCCTCCTGGGGCTGGTCGGGGGCCTGGGGCTGCTTGGCGCAGCCGGTAAACAGCGCGGCGGTCATCAGCACCGCCAGCAGCAGAGATACAAATTTTTTCATGTCGGTTCTCCTTCCCGTGAAATGACGTTGGAATATTGGGTCTTGGCGCTGACGCCGGGCAGGCGTCCGATCTTGCCGGACAGGGCCGCGATCTTATCCTGGGGTGCGTCCAGCACCACAGAGATGATGTTTACGCCCCGCTCCCGGTACGGCAGGCCCATGCGCCCGATGATATAGCCGCCGTATTCGTGCAGCAGCGCGTTCAGCGCCGCCGCCGAGGATTCCTGCTCCACGATGATGCCGATCAATGCCACTCTTGTTTCCATATTCCGTCACCTCCCTCCGAAAACAAAAGAGCCGCGCCCTGCGGCACGGCCCCAGCACCCGGGGACGCTTTCCCCGGGCGGTGTCATCTGTGGCGTAGCTTCCGTCGCAATCGCAATTTTGACGTCAGGAACTCACTTCTATTTTATGATGGCCGCCGCCGGTTGTCAAGGCCGGTTTTTCTTGCCAAACGCAAATACATATTGTATAATAATGTCGACAAATTACAGTTTGGAGTGATTTCATGGAGAAAATTCGGAAACCCCGGGTACTTTTGACGGGCTTTACCCCCTTCGGCGGGGAAACCGTAAATCCGGCCCTGGAGGCAGTGAAGCGGGTGCGGTGCCCGGAGGCGGAGGTCCGCGTGCTGGAGGTGCCCACGGTGTTCGGCGAGTCGTCCCGGGTGGTGACGGCGGCTATGGACGCATTCCGGCCGGATGTGGTGCTGTGCGTGGGCCAGGCGGCAGGCCGCAGCGCCGTGACCCCGGAGCGGGTGGCCATCAACGTGGACGACGCCCGGATCCCGGACAACGCCGGGCAGCAGCCGGTAGATGCGCCCATCGTCCCCGGCGGACCGGCGGCGTATTTCGCCACGGTACCGGTAAAGGACATGGTCCTGGCCATCCGGGAGGCCGGGGTGCCGTCGGAGCTGTCCAACAGCGCGGGGACATATGTGTGCAACCACCTGCTGTACTGCGTACTGCACCATGCAGGTCCGGGAGTCCGGGCGGGGTTCATCCATGTGCCCTGCATCCCGGAGCAGACGGCGGGCACCGATCGCCCCTCCCTGCCCCTGGCGCAGCTGGTCGCCGCCCTGGAGGCGGCGGTTGCGGCCTGCTGTAAAGGATAACCGGTTTCCCCCAGTGAAACATAAGGTTTCGCCGGGGAAATGCTGCTCCACGGATAAATAAACAGTTAAAGTGCTCTATTTTCGGCAAATTTAGGCACAACACCGCATTGACAAACAAATTGGGGCCGTTTTATAATGGAATCATCCGAAAGGAGTTGAATCCTATGAACGAGATCTACGTCATCGGCCACCACAACCCCGATACCGATTCCATCGTGTCCGCCATGGCCTACGCGGCCCTGCGCAACGCCCTGGGCGACCGGAACTATGTGGCCGCCCATATGGACCACATCAGCGACCAGACCCAGCGGATGCTGGACCGCTTCGGCTTCCAGCCGCCCCGGACGGTGCAGAACGTCCGCACCCAGGTGGAGGACCTGGACTACGATACCCCCCCGGCTCTGAACGCCACCGTCACCATGGACCGGGCGTGGCACATCATGCGGGAGCAGCGTATCTCCGCCATCCCCGTTATCAACGAGGACGGCACCCTGTACGGTACTCTGTCCGCCGGCGACATCGCCACCTACAGCATGACCACCATCGCCAACCCCCGGGTAGAGGCGGTGCCCCTGTTCAACCTGCTCAGTGTCATCGAGGGCCGTCTGCTCAACGACAGCGGCGATCTGATCGACACCGTGTCCGGCAATGTGGTCATCGCTCTGCCCCAGAGCTGCGAGAACCTGCTGTTTAACGAGCCGGACAACATCGTCATCTGCGGCAACCAGCCGGATATGATCCGCCGGGCCCTGGATATCGGCGTCAGCTGCCTGATCCTGTGCCAGACGGAGGTGGACCCGGACCTGCTGGAAAACGCCGGGCGTACCTGCGTCATCACCACTCCCTATGAGGCCAGCCGGGTATCCCGCCTGATCTATCAGGCCAGCCCCATCTCCCGGCCCTGCCACAATGAAAAGATCGTGTGCTTCCATCTGACGGACTATATCGACGACGTCCGCGAGGTGGTGCTGAAGAGCCGCTACCGCTGCTACCCGGTGCTGGACGAGAATGAAAAAGTCGTAGGCACCCTGTCCCGGTACCACCTGCTGCGTCCCCGGCGCAAGCGCGTGGTGCTGGTGGACCACAACGAGCGGGCCCAGGCCGTTCCCGGCCTGGATCAGGCGGACATTCTGGAGATTATCGACCACCACCGCCTGGCGGATATCCAGACCAGCCAGCCCATCCGGGTCCGCAACGAGCCCGTGGGCAGCACCGCCACCATCATCGCCGGTATGTATCAGGAGCACGGCGTCATGCCGTCGGCCAACATGGCGGGTCTGCTGGCGGCAGCCATCCTGGCCGACACCGTTATGTTCAAGTCTCCCACCTGCACCAAGCGGGATATTGCCATGGCCGAGCGCATGGCCCGCATCGGCGGCGTCAACATAAAGGAACTGGGCCGTCAGCTGTTCTCTCCCGCCAGCGGCAAATCCGTGGAGGAGCTGGTAAACAGCGACTTCAAGGAGTTCCACATCGGCGAACAGAACCTGGGCGTGGGCCAGGTCACCTGCCTGGACTCCGTGGATATGCTGAAGCGCAAGGGCGAGTTCCTGGATGTGATGCGCCGCCTCCAGGAGGAGCACCACTACAATATGGTGATCCTTATGCTCACCGACGTGCTGCTGGAGGGCACGCAGCTGCTGTATGTGGGCAGCGACGAGGCCATCCGCAACGCTTTCTCCGCCGAGCCCAAGGACAACGCCCTGTTCCTCCCCGGCGTTATGAGCCGGAAAAAACAGGTCATTCCCATGCTGTCTGCCCTGTGGGGATAATTTTCACACCCGCAAGCAGAGCAGCTTCGGCTGCTCTGCTTTTTTCCGCCGGAGGACGGGATTTATCGGCAAATTTTTGAAAAAAGGTGTTGACAACCCCGCGGTGTCTGTGGTATATTAAGTCTTGCCTGTCGGGGAGACGACATGGCGGCGTAGCTCAGTTGGCTAGAGCATGCGGTTCATACCCGCAGTGTCACCGGTTCGAATCCAGTCGCCGCTACCATCGACTGGTGAGACGCCGACAGCGTCTCACCAGTCACCCCCCTCAGCAAAAAGACGGCCCGTTGGTCAAGTGGTTAAGACACGGCCCTTTCACGGCTGTAACATGGGTTCGAGTCCCGTACGGGTCACCACTTCGGCAATCCGTAAGGGGTTGCCGAATAAATGGAGGCTTAGCTCAGCTGGTTAGAGCGCCTGCTTCACACGCAGGAGGTCACTGGTTCGAGTCCAGCAGTCTCCACCAAAAAGTTCCTGATTTCTTACGAAATCAGGAACTTTTCAGCATGTCAAAGAACCCCTGCTTTCATGCGGCGAAAGCAGGGGTTCTTTGACATGCTGAATCAAAACCTCCGGCTTAGCCGGAGGTTTTGATTTACTGCTTCTTTTCCCGCAGGGCCAGGGCGCGTTTGGCCACCACCGGGTCGGAGTCGTAATGGACATATCCCCCCCGGACCCGCTGGATGGCGTCGTTGCCCTTTCCGGCCAGGACGATGACGGCGCCTGCCGGGGCCTCCAGAATGGCCTGCTCCACGGCCCGGGTGCGGTCCAGCTGAATGGTGACCCGGGCGGGGCCGCCCTGGGCGGCGGCGTGGGCCAAGCGGCTGGCAATGTCGCCGGGGTCGTCAAAATCCGGATTGTCCGTGGTGAAGAAAATGCGGTCGGCATATTTGCCGCACATCTCGCCCATGCCCTGGATCCGCTGGGGCGAGCGGCCCCCGGCGATGCCGGTGACCACGGTGATGGGCGCGCCGGGATAATCCCGCTTCAGGTCCGTCAGCAGGGCCTGGGAGCTGGCCCGGTTGTGCATACAGTCCACCAGCACATGGACGCCGCCGCCCTCATACCGGTTCATGCGGCCCGGAACCACCAGGCTGTCCAGGGCTGCGGCCATCCGGTCATGACCGGCCCCCAGCAGGCGGCCCACGCCGATGGCAGCCAGGGCGTTTTCGATATTGAAATCCCCGTCCATGGCCAGATGATAGTGGTGCAGCATCTGGCTTCCCCGCTCCTGAACGGCGAACCGAAAGCCGTGCTCCAGCTTCTCCACCTGGCGGACGGTCAGGTCGCAGTCGTCCCGGTCCATGCCCACCAGCAGCGTCTCCCGGCAGCAGCGGCGGGCGGTGTCGTACACCCGGTCAAACTGCGCCGTCTCCCGGCAGATCACCGCCCGGCTGCTGTTTTCCAGCAGATGCAGCTTGCACTGGAGATATTCCTCCATAGAGGAATGCTCCTTGGGGGAGATGTGGTCCTCACTGAAATTCAGGAACACGCCGATATCGAAATGCTCGCCATAGACCCGCTCCACCTGGTACGCCTGACTGGATACCTCGGCGGTCATATACGGCAGGCCATGGTCCCGGGCCTGGGCAAACAGCCATTGCAAATCCAAAGACTCCGGCGTGGTCAGGTGTATGTCCACATCCGGACCGCCGCAATACCGCCCGGCGGAGGAGCTGAGGCCCGTGGGACGGCCTGCCAGGGCGTTGGTAATGGCCTGGATCATATAGGAGGTGGTGGTCTTGCCCTTGGTGCCGGTGACGCCGATAAGGGTCAGGCTGTCGGAGGGCTCGTCGTAGAACCAGCGGGCCGCCAGGCTCTGCGCCTTGCGCACATCCGACACCCGGACGCAGGGGATATCCACCCCGGGAAAGTCTGTCTCCGCCAGGGCGCACACAGCCCCCCGGCTCCGGGCCATTTCCAGGTATTCCGGCTTGAAGCCGTAGCCCTTGCAGATAAACAGGTCGCCGGGCCTGGCCTGACGGGAATCGTTGCAGATGCCGGTGACGGCGGCGTCCCGGTCTGCAGGGGCCGCCAGCAGCCCATGCTGCCGCAGCAGCACCTCCAGGGCGCGGATTTGTTTCATAGGTGTTCCTTCTTTCAGGGGGTTCATTTCATATTTAGTTTCCAATCAGATATACCGCAAAAGGGATTGGCGGCGGTGGGGGTAATGGGCTGCAGCGCCGCGCCGGCCGGCAGCAGAACGGAATAGCTCTTGAAGCACACGGGGACGATGGGGGCCTGGTCCGCCAGTTTTTTGCACAGGGCCGTCATGGCGGCGGCACGCCCGGCAGGCTCCGCCGCGCACAGGCCCGCCAGCAGCTGGTCCGTCTCCGGGTCGGCATAGCCGCCGAAGTTCAGGGACGCATAGCTTTGCAGCAGGGGGCGCAGATCCCAGTCGGCGGTGAGCTTCACCTCACAGAAGCACAAGTCAAAATCGCCGTTTTGCAGGGCCTGGAGATACTCCTCGTTGGGCAGAGCCTGCACCGTCACCTGCAGGTCATACTGGGACAGACCCGCTGCAATCTTCTGTGCGGTGGACACCTTGAAGCTGTTCTCCTGGTTCACCAGCAGCGTCAGGCTCCAGGTCTTGCCGGTGTGCAGGCCCGCCGCCTCCAGGGCGGAGGCATAGCCGTCCGGGGAATAGGCCGTCTCCAGCTCTTTGGGATACAGGTCGCTGGCCGGGGACAGGGGGAAGTGGGCCGCCATGCCGTGGCCCAGCAGAAACGCGCTGACGCAGCCCGCCCGGTCCACCCCCAGAGTCACGGCCCGGCGGACAGCCGGATTGTCAAAGGGGGCGCGGCGGGTATTCAGGCACAGGTACTGCATGATGGATGTGGCGGCATCGGTATAATCACCGCTGCCGTAGACATTGGAGGTATCGGCTCCGGTCAGGTCGCAGAACAGCAGCTGGATCTCCCGGGCGTAGAAGGCGTAGGACACGGAGTCCGTGTCCTTGCAGGCGGTAAGCTCAATGCGGTCCAGGGGCAGCGGCTTCCCCTGCCACCAGGAGGCGTTTTTCGCCAGGTGGGCGCCGCCCTCACCGCTGTAGGCATAGGGGCCGGTGCCGATGGGGAAGGTACTGCTCTCGGTGCCGGACTTCACGATGGGGATATCCAGCCGGGACACAAAGCTGCGGTTATCCGTCGTCAGACTGATGCGGACGGCTCCGTTGCTGACCCAGATGTCGGACACCTCCGCCAGCCGCCCGCTGTAACGGGCGGAGGTCTGGGCCCGGCGCAGGGCGTTCACCACGTCCCGTGCGGTGACGCTGGTGCCGTCGCTGAAGGAGGCGGCCCGCAGGGTGATGGTATAGGTATAGCGGGAGGCGTCGTAGGTATACGATTCCGCCAGGGCGGGCTGGGCCTCAAATTGCCCGTCCAGGGCAAACAGCCCCTCGTACAGCAGAGTCCCCAGGGTCAGCTGGGCCCCGTCGGGGCAGGTGATGGGGTCCGCCGTCTCCCCCTTCAGATACGGCAAGGCGAAGGATGTGAGCTTCACGTCCTTGTCCTTATCCTTGTTCTCCACGTTGTAATAATCCGTCAGGGTGCCGAAAATGTCGTCGGTGTTGTCCGACCAGTCGCACCCGGTCAGCACCGTCAGGCACAGGGCCAGCAGCGCCGCGAATATGCGCTTTTTCATGGAATACCTCGTTTTCACAGGCAGATCATGGCGATCTGAGCCCCCCGGGCCTGGCCCATCCGCCGGTGGGACCAATACAGGTCCGGGCGGCAGGCGGTGCAGTCGGGGCACACGTCGATCTGCGTGACCCCGGCCTTTTCCAGCCAGCGGGCGTTAACGCCCTTCAGGTCCACATGCCACTTCTGCCCCCGGCGGGTAATATACGACTCCGCCTCCCGGCCCAGAGCGTCCCGCAGGGCCCGGGGCACGTCGGCATCCGTCTCGAAGCAGCAGGGGCCGATGGCCGCGCCAATAGCGGCCCGCAGGTCCCGTGGGTCGGTGCCGAAGGTCTCCTGCATCCGGCGGACGGTCTTATATACGATGCCGGCGGCAGCGCCCCGCCAGCCGGCGTGGGCCGCGCCCACGGCCCGGCGCACCGGGTCGTACAGCAGGATGATACCGCAGTCGGCGGAGAACACCACCAGGGGAATATCCGGCGTGTCCGTGATCATGGCGTCCACGCTGGTATAGTCCCGGTCCCGGAACAGGCCCTTGCCGCAGTCCTCCGCCGTCACATGGCGGATGTTGTCCTCGTGGACCTGCTTGCTCAGCACCGCCCGGTGCTCGTCCGTACCCAGCACGGCACAGAAGCGGCGGTAATTCTCCCGGACCCGGTCCATATCGTCGCCCCGGCCTACCCCCAGGTTCAGAGAATCCCAGGGGGCCGGACTGACGCCGCCTGTCCGGGTGGAAAAGCCGTGGCGCACGCCGGACAGGACGGTGCTGGTCTTGATAAGCAGGCCGTTTTCCTCATGGGCCAGAAAGGACATGGGCAAACCCTCCGTTACGCGTTTCTGCCGCAGCAGTTCTTATACTTCTTGCCGCTGCCGCAGGGGCAGGGCTCGTTGCGGCCGATTTTCTTGACCTTGCGGGGCTGCTTTTTCACGGTGCCGTCGCCGCCGACACTCTCGGAGGTGGCGTTGGCCACCCGCTGGCGCTTGACCTCCTCGTTTTTCTGCAAACGCACGGAGTACAGCCGCCGGACGGTCTCGTCCTGGATGGCGGCGATCATCTCCTCGAACATCTCCAGCGACTCCTTCTTGTAGGCGATGATGGGGTCGGTCTGGGCATAGGCCCGCAGGCGGATGCCCTGGCGCAGGTCGCTCATGGCATCGATATGCTCCATCCAGTATTCATCCACCACCCGCAGCAGCACCACGCGCTCCACCTCGCGCATGACGGGGGGAGTAAATTCGTCCTCCTTCTGCTGATAGTAGGCGGCGGCGGCCTGGGTAAAGGCATCAATGACGGCCTGGGCGTCCATGGTGTCCAGCTGCTCCTGGGTGAAACGGACGGCGTACTTGGGGAAGTACAGGCCCTCCACCTGCCGCAGCAGCTCCTGGCAGGATGTCATATCCAGGTGATGGACGCCGGAGAAGGCATTCTGCACCAGGTGGGTGATGGAGGTGTTCATCATGTTCATGATGACGTCCTTCACGTCCATACCCTCCAGCACCTGGCGGCGCTGGCCATAGATGATCTCGCGCTGCTTGTTCATGACATCGTCATACTCCAGCACGGACTTACGGGCCTGGAAGTTCCGGGACTCCACGGTGGTCTGGGCCTGCTGGATGGAGCGGGTGAGCATCTTGCTCTCGATGGGCATATCCTCGTCGATCTTCATGCGCTCCATGGCGGCCTGGACCCGTTCACCGCCGAACAGACGCATCAGGTCATCCTCCAGGGAGATGTAGAACCGGGTCTCGCCGGGGTCGCCCTGGCGGCCGGCACGGCCGCGCAGCTGGTTATCGATCCGGCGGGAATCATGGCGCTCAGTGCCGATGATGAACAGGCCGCCGGCCTGGCGCACCCGGTCCGCCTCGCCGGAGATCTCCTCCTTGTGCTGGCGGAGCTTATCGGCGAACATCTGCCGGGCCTCCAGAATTTCACTGTTGTCGGTCTCGGCATAGCCGGTGGCGTCGGCGATGACCTCGTCGGTGTAACCGGCCTTGCGCAGGTCGTTGGTGGCCATGTACTCGGCGTTGCCGCCCAGCATGATATCGGTACCACGGCCGGCCATGTTGGTGGCCACGGTAACGGCCCCGAACTGGCCCGCCTGGGCCACGATCTCGGCCTCCTTCTCGTGGTTCTTGGCGTTGAGCAGATTGTGGCGGATGCCCTCCTTGGTCAGCATCCGGCTCAGAAGCTCGTTCTTCTCGATGGACACGGTGCCCACCAGGACGGGCTGGCCCTTTTCGTGGCACTCCTTTACCTGGCGGATCACGGCCCGGTACTTCCCCTGCTCGGTTTTGTACACGGCGTCCTCGTTGTCGATACGGACCACCGGACGGTTGGTGGGAATCTCCACAATGTCCAGCTTATAGATGGTGGCAAACTCCTCCTCCTCGGTCATGGCCGTACCGGTCATACCGGAGAGCTTGCTGTATAGGCGGAAGTAGTTCTGGAACGTGATGGTAGCCAGGGTCTTGCTCTCCCGCTGGACGGAGACGTGCTCCTTGGCCTCGATGGCCTGGTGCAGGCCCTCGGAGTACCGACGGCCGAACATCAGACGGCCGGTGAACTCGTCCACAATGATGATCTCGCCGTCCTTCACCACATAGTCCACGTCCCGCTTCATGGTGCCGTGGGCCTTGATGGCCTGGTTGATGTGGTGAGCGATGGTGCTGTTTTCGGGGTCGGACAGGTTCTCCAGGTGGAAGAACTCCTCGGCCTTGGCAATGCCCCGGGCCGTCAGGGTGGCGGTGCGGGCCTTTTCGTCCACAATGTAGTCCGCGTCCAGGCTCTCGTCCTCTGCGGCCTTGTCATCGGTCTCCGCCACCACATATTTTTTCAGCCGGCAGGAGAATGCCTCCGCCATGTCGTACAGCTGGGTGGATTTTTCCCCCATGCCGGAAATGATCAGGGGCGTCCGGGCTTCGTCGATGAGGATAGAGTCCACCTCGTCCACGATGGCGAAGCTGTGGCCCCGCTGGACCTGCTCGTTCTTATAGATGGCCATGTTGTCCCGCAGGTAATCAAAGCCCATCTCATTGTTGGTGCCGTAGGTGATGTCGGCGGCGTAGGCAGCCTGGCGCTCCTCCTTGGTCAGATCGTGGATAATGAGGCCCACGGTCAGGCCCATGAAGCGGTGGACCTTGCCCATCCACTCGCTGTCGCGCTTGGCCAGATAGTCGTTGACGGTGACGATATGGACGCCATTGCCGGAGAGGGCGTTGAGGTAGGCAGGCAGAGTGGCCACCAGGGTCTTGCCTTCACCGGTTTTCATCTCGGCGATGCGTCCCTGATGCAGGACAATGCCGCCGATGAGCTGCACCCGGTAGGGCCGCAGGCCCAGCACCCGGTCCGCCGCCTCCCGGACGGCGGCAAAGGCCTCCGGCAGGATATCGTCCAGGGTCTCCCCCTGCTGCAGGCGCTGCTTGAACTCCGGGGTCTTGGCCTGAAGCTGCTCGTCGGTGAGCTGGCGGTATTCGTCCTCCAGGGCCTCGATCTTGTCGGCGATGGGATAAATGGACTTCAGCTCCCGCTGGCTGTAGGTTCCGAAAATTTTCTGGATCAGTCCCATAGTTTGATTCCTTTCTGCTGATAAAAAAGGTGCAAAGCACCAGAATATACAAATACCTATATAGTATACCACACCGCCCCCGGCTATGCAAATGAAAAACTTATGAACAAGCCCGGGGAAAGCGCCTGAAATCGCGGCCTCACAGTTTTGTCGAAAAAAATCTATCATCTTAACGCGTTTTTAGCGTTTTCTTAACGCGGATATATGATACAATACTGTCATCAACCAGGGGAGAGGGGTAATTGACCTTGAAGCACTTTCAGATCCGCTGGCCCCGGGAGTGGCTGAAGCGGACCCGCCTGTTCCGGACGGACATGCTGTCCTATTCCGGAAAGGACTTCATCGTGTCCGTGTCGCTGTATCTGGTGTCGGTGATCTGCTGCCTGGTGCTGCGGAACTTCGATCCCCAAAACGACACCAGCTATGTGTCCATGATCTTTCTGCTGGACGTATTCCTGACGGCTCTGCTGACGGACGGCTTCTTTTTCAGTCTGACCATCGCCGTGTTCGCAGTGCTCAGTGTGGACTATATCTTCACCCCGCCGTATTGGGAGGTCAGCTTCACGCTGGCCGGCTTCCCGCTGACGTTTTTGGTGATGATGACTATTTGCGTTGCCACCGGCATCGTTACCAGCCGGGCCAAGCGGGTCAGCGAGATGGAACGGGAGGCTGAGCGGGAAAAGATCCACAGCAACCTTCTGCGGGCCGTATCCCACGATATCCGCACCCCGCTGACAGGCATTGTGGGGGCCACCAACGTCCTGCTGGAGCAGGATGCCGACCTGACACCGCAGCAGCGGCGGGAGCTGCTGCAAAACGCCAACGAGGAGGCCCAATGGCTCATCCACATTGTGGAGAACCTCCTGTCCATCACCCGCATCGGCGCGGGGGAGGACGCCCGGGTCACCAAGACCCCAGAGGCAGCGGAGGAGGTCATTGAGGGCGCTGTGGGCAAATTCCGGCGGAGCTATCCTCAAATCGACGTGCGGGTGGACCTGCCGGAGGACTTCTTTCTGGTGCCCATGGACCCGCTGCTGATCCAGCAGGTGCTGACGAACCTGCTGGAAAACGCCGCCGTTCACGGCATCACCACCACCCAGGTAACGGTGTCCTTGGAAAAGCGCGGCCGGTGGGCCCGGTTCACCGTGGAGGACAACGGCCGCGGCATTCCGGAGCTTCGGCTGCACAACCTGTTCGACGGCACCCAGAGCGCCCAGCAGGGAGACAGCACCCGCAGCATGGGCATTGGCCTGTCCGTGTGCAAAACCGTGGTGGCGGCCCACCGCGGCAAAATAAACGGAGAAAACAAAAAGGGGGGCGGCGCCCGGTTCACCGTGGACCTACCCCTGGAGGAGGAAGAACATGAAGATCAAGGATAAGATTTTGATCGTGGAGGATGAGCAGAGCATCAGCAACTTCATCTCCATGGTCCTCAACGCCAATGGGTATGACACCATCATCGTGGGCAGCGGTGAAGAAGCGCTGACCATGATCGCCTCCCACTGCCCGGACCTGATTGTTCTGGACCTGGGCCTGCCGGATATGGACGGCATGGAGGTGCTCAAGTCCGTGCGCAAATGGTCCAACCTGCCGGTGGTGGTGGTGTCCGCCCGGAACCATGAGCACGACAAGGTGGACGCCCTGGATTACGGCGCCGACGACTATCTGGTGAAGCCCTTCGGCACCTCCGAGCTGCTGGCCCGCATCCGCACCGCCATCCGCCATACCCGCACCACCCTGGCCAATTCCCAGATCGCCCAGTCCGGCAAATTCACCGCCGGGGACCTGACCATCGACTATGACAAGCATCAGGTGCTGATCCGGGGCGAAAACGCTAAGCTGACGGTGAACGAATACAAGATCGTGGCCCTGCTGGGCAAATATGCCGGCAAGGTGCTGACCTATGACTTCATCATCCGGGAGCTGTGGGGTCCCAAGGCCAAGGCCGACAACCAGATCCTGCGGGTGAACATGGCCAATATCCGCCGCAAGATCGAGGAGACGCCCGGCCAGCCCCAGTACATCTTCACCGAGGTGGGCGTGGGCTACCGCATGCGGGAAGGCGACTGACTTTTTTGAAACACTCAAATACCGGTGGGGGCTTCCCTGCCGGTATTTGTATTTAACGGTTGTTTATTTGATTTGTATCCACTTTGTAACTACTTCTTTGTGCATCGTGCCGTATAATAAGAGATATTCTGAAACATAAAAGGAGGAGCCCGCCATGGGAAACGCACCTGATCTGGACTGGGGCAAGCTATTCAAGGCTGTATGGAGATATGTTCTGCTGCTTGTGGGCGCATGGCTGGCCCTGCGCTATTGCAGCTATCACGACAGTGTCATGGGCATGTTCTTCGTGGCCTGCGTGGTGGTGATCATCTGCACCGCCATGATCATCCGCCGGCTGAACCGGCTGCAAAAGACCATGGAGGAAAAAAAGTAACTGCGCTCCGTTTATTTTTTAACGGGTTTCGTAGCAATTGTGTATCAAAATTGTAAAATAGGACTATCTTTTTCCAAACGTATATGGTACAATCAGAATATCCCGAATGTACGCAGTACAACACTGTGCCGAAAAAGGTAGGTCTTATCTTATGGAACACAACGCGATCCTGGACAGCCGGCTGTCCCTGAGCAGCAACATTCCCCTGTACGCCCAGCTGGTGGGCATCATCAAGCGGGAGATCTCCTCCGGCGCGCTGAAGATCGGGGACCTGCTGCCGTCGGAGGCGGAGCTGTGCCGGGCGCTGGATATCAGCCGCAACACCGCCCGCCAGGCCATCGGCGAGCTGGAGGACGAGGGCCTGGTGGTCCGCAAGCGGGGCAAGGGCACCTTCGTGGCCGACCCCAACAGCAACCGCCGGGGCGTGCGCTACTCCTTCACCACGGAGGTCTCCTCCCTGGGCAAGACGCCGTCGTCCACCCTGGTGGATTTCGGCGTGGTGATCCCCACCCGGGCCATCTGCCAGCGGATGGACCTGCAGGAGGGCACCCACGTCTATTGCTTCACCCGCATCCGCAATGTGGACGGGGAGCCGCTGATCCTGGAAACCTCCTACTATCCCCAGTACATCTATCCCAATCTCACCCGGGAGATGGTCCAGACCCACAGCTTCTACAGTCTGCTGTACCATGTGGGCATCACACCGTTTTCCGCAGAGGATACCTATGAATCCGTGATCCTGGATGCCCCCCGGGCCAGCCTTCTGGGCGTGGAGCCCGGCAGCTGCGCCTTTTACCATCAGCGCCGCACCCGCACCGAGGATGGCCGCATTTATGAGTACACCCGCAGCTATATCCGCGGCGACCGGGTCCGTCTGGACGTACACATGCAGAAAAGCGGCATGAGCTTCAGCCGCATCATCGACTGAACGATCAGCCCCTCCGGCCCAGGCCGGAGGGGCTGATTTATGTGCGGTCATTCCCCGGCGGTGTCCGTGGGAGCCGGTATTTCTTCGTAGAACACGTCCAGAATCAGGTCGTACAGGGCCTCCTGATCCACCGTCAGCTCCACCCGGTTGCCCTGGCCCAGAACAGCATCGCCGGTAACCCGGAGCATGTCCCCGGAAAAGCTCATGCCCGCGGCCTGGGTGGCCAGATAAGACAGCTTGCCCAGGTCCAGGTCCGTCAGCACATAGTCGCTGACGGCGTTATACAGAGGAACGACGCTGGCGGGGCTGGCCGCCACCCGGTCCTTGGCCTGGCTGATCAGGGCCAGCATATACTGCTTCTGCCGCTTCATGCGGTCCTCGTTGCCGGTGGCATCGCCCCGGCGGGCCTGGATATACAGCCGCGCCTGCCGCCCGGTAAGGGTCACATCCTGGCCCGGGTACATGTTCCTCCCGTTGGGAACATCGGTGAAGGGATAGTCGTCCAGCACACTGACGGTGACGCCGCCCACGGCGTCGTTGAGCCGCCCGATGCCGCCCATATAAAAGGCGGCGCAGCCGTCGAACTGTAAGCCGTAAAACAGCTGGGACACCGCCTCCTGGCACAGGCGGCAGCTCTCATACAGGCCGTCTCCGTTGGAGTAGGACAGGGCCAGCTGGGTGTGGGCCGCGCCGGATACCTGACCGTTCTGGTCCAGCACCGCAATATCGCACATGGTGTCCCGGGACACGGAAATCAGTGTCATCCGGTTGGCGTCGGTGTCCAGGGCCGCCACCAGGATCACGTCCGCCTGGTTGTCGCTGCCATAGGGCAGGGGCGCGGCAGGCTTATTGTCGGAATCCACGCCGATAAGCAGCAGATTCACCATATGGTCCTTATAGCGGTAGTATTTGCCGTCGTGAAGGACGGTGTAGCTGTCCAGCTGCTCCGTGCCGCCGGGGGTGACGGTGGGGGCCGAGCCGCCGTTCCGCAGACTGCTGCGCCCGTGGAGCCAGATGCCCGCCACAATGGCGCACAGCACCGCCGTCACCGCCATGAGGATGATGAAAATCAGCAGCGGCGTGGACAGGCGCTTTTTCTTCTGTTCCAGCTGGGTCTGTTTTTCCTGTTCCATAGGGTCTCCTTGTCTCATTGGGGTCGTTTATTTGACCACGTCATATGTCTCCGTCAGCACACCCTGGAGCAGAAACCGCTGCATGCGGTTCTGGCGGTAGCAGGTGGACAGAGTCAGCACCCGATCCCCTGCCCGAGGAAACAGGTCCCGGCGGTAATTGGCGTTGATGGCCTCCCCCAGGGAGGCAAAATAGTCCGCAAACTGCTGGGGGTCCGTAAAATCGTGGCACAGCAGCAGGTGCTCGCTGGAGTGGGGATAGGCGGCGAAAATGGTGTATTCATACACCTTGTCCGGGGTGTAAACGATAATCTTCTGGTTTTTGGCGAAAAACTCCGCATCGGCAAAGTTGTTCACCTGGGCAAACATGGTCTGGGACTGGCGGTTGTGGCCATACAGCACCGTCACCGGGTCCTGAAAGGTGGTGGTGTTGTACCGCTGGGAAAAAATGCTGCCGCCGGAGTAATAGGACCGATCCACCCCGTGATCGTCGTAAAACAGGTCGTCTGCGGCGCTCTGGACCACGGCATAGTTGATGTTGGTGCCGGGCACCTCGATCCAGGCGTAGATTTCCGGATTGACGTCGTGGAGGCTGTCAAAGTCCACATTGATGGCCATATATTTGCCGTCGTCCTGGGGGGCCAGGGGCTCCACCACCTGGCCGGAGCGGACGCCGCTGCCCAGCTTATCGCTGACAGACTTGCCCCGGACATACTGGACGATAAACAGAATGCAGAAAACACACACGATCACCGCAATAACGGCCACCACCGTCAGCAGGATGCGCACAGGACGCTTCATAGGACATTTCTCCTTTGTTCAGAACGGAAAAAAGGCCCCATAAACGGCACAGCATTTATGGGGCTCCTTCTTTATAAAATGGGGACGTTTTATGCCCGGGCACGGGCCTTTTTGGTGCAGACATAGGCCACGCCGCCGCTGACGGCAATGGTCATCACCACGCTGCCGATGCCCAGGTCGTAACCGGTCTGGGGAGAGGTGGGCGTGGTATCGGTGTTGTCGTCATGCTTGGGACTGGGGACATAGCCGCCGTCGGCAAAGGCAGTGACGGAGAGCATGCAGCCCAGCATCACAATAACCGTCAGCATAGCAAGAATCTTTTTCATGGTAACATAACCCTCCATTACCTCATTCATTACCACCATTATAATGTACACTTACGGAAAAAGCAAGTACTTTTTTGCAGAAACTCAAAAATCATCTGTTGAAGTGGGCAGCACTTACACCCCCGTCAGGTCAAACGCCGGGGTATACTCCTCCCGGGCAGAGGTGCGCTCCTGGGTGAAGCCGTCGCGGATGCCGCAGTTTTCCATATAGGCTGCCGCCGCCCGATACTCCGCCCGGGTAACGTGGCGGGCCAGCGGGCCCACGGCTCCGGGCTGGGGCGTGTACTGGCTCATCAGGGAAAACAGCACCTCCCCGGGCCGGAAGGTCTCCGCCACCCAGTCAATGACCCGGCGGGTATTGTCCAGCTGTCCCGGCAGTACCAGGTGTCGGATCAGCACCCCCCGCACCAGCAGGCCGTCCCGCATCTGATAGGGTCCCGTCTGGCGGAACATCTCGCATATGGCGCTTCGCGCCGCGGCGGGATAGTCTCCGGCGCCGGACAGCCGCCGGGCCGGCTCCTCCAGGGCGTATTTCATGTCCGGCAGATATACCTGCACCTTGCCCTCCAGCAGGCGGAGCGTCTCCACCCGCTCATAGCCGCCGGTGTTGCACACCACCGGCACCGGCAGGGACGGCTCCAGGGCCTGAGCCACCCAGGGAGCGAAGTGTCCCGGCGTCACCAGGTTGATGTTGTGAGCGCCCTGCCGGATCAGCTCCCGGAAGATCTCCCGCAGCCGGTCCACGGACACGGGCTTTCCCACGCCCTGGGCGGAGATCTCATGGTTCTGGCAGAATACGCAGCCCAGGGTGCAGCCGGAGAAGAACACCGTGCCGCTGCCCCGGGTGCCGCTGATGCAGGGCTCCTCCCACATGTGGAGCCCCGCCCGGGCCACCACCGGCCCTGCCGGCATCCGGCAGAAGCCGCTTCCCGCCGTCTCCGTGCGCTCCGCGCCGCACAGCCGGGGGCAAAGGGTGCATCTCATACCTTGTGAATATCGAAGTCCGGACCCAGGTCCCCTGCCATCCAGTGGCGGCGGCAGAGGCTGGTATACCGGTCGTTGGCCCCCAGCACCACCTGCTCGCCCTCCTTCACCACCCGGCCCTGTCCGTCAAACCGTGCGTTGAAGGCGGCCTTTTTGCCGCACCAGCAGACGGTCTTGACCTCCTCCAGCTTGTCCGCCATAGCCAGCAGATAATAGCTGCCCTCGAACAGCTGGCCCCGGAAGTCTGCCTTCAGGCCGTAGCACAGCACGGGGATGCCGCAGTCGTCCACCAGGTGGACCAGGTAAAATACCTCATCCTTGGTGAGAAACTGGGCCTCGTCAATGATGATGCAGGCGTATTTCTGCAATTCCTCATCGGGCCGGGCCCGCATTTCGTCAAAATACACACAGGGATGGGTCAGGCCGATGCGGGAGGTAACCATGTGATCTCCATCCCGGGTGTCCAGCCGGGGCTTCACCATCAGGGTCTCCTGGCCCCGCTCCTCGTAATTGAACCGCGCCATCAGAGCGTTGGCGGTTTTGCTGGAGCCCATGGCCCCATATTTGAAATAAAGCTGCGCCATCGTCATTCTCCTTCTGCGGGCAGGGCCCGCGTGAATTTTTCAAAGGCGGAGGGCACCGCCAGCCGGGCCCGTATCGTCCCATCGGCCCAGAGCCAATCCTCCGGCCCCCGGCCCTCCACCTGCACCAGGTAGCCGGTCATGTCCCAGCGGATGTGGGTGAACAGGTGCCTGGCCTCCAGCTGCCGCAGCCACCGGTGGGCCGTCAGGCCCCAGGCGCGCAGCTGCTGCGCCGCCTGCTCCTCCGTCAGCCGTCCGGGAACATGGGGATATTCCCACAGCCCCGCCAGAAGTCCGGTATCCGGCCGCTGCCGCAGGGCCACCCCCTCCGGCCCCAGCAGCAGGAACACGGTTTTTTCCTCCCGGCGCTTCTCCTTCTTCGGGGCACGCACCGGCAGCTCCCGCTGGCAGCCCTGCTCCCGGGCGGCACAGAATGCCGCCGCCGGGCAGCTATCGCACAGGGGTGCGCTGTTGGGCAGGCACACCCCGGCTCCCAGGTCCATCAACGCCTGGTTGAAGGCCCCCGGGGCTTCCCGTGGCATAGCCGCCTCCATCCACCGCCGGAACTGCCGCCGGTTTTTCTGGTCCAGAATATCCAGCCGGCAGCCGCCTACCCGGGCCGCCACCCGCAGCACGTTGCCGTCCACCGCCGGGACAGGCTCCCCAAAGGCGATGGACAAAATAGCTCCGGCGGTATAGTCCCCGATGCCGGGCAGGGCGGTCAGCTCCTCATACGTCCGGGGAAACGCCCCGCCGTACTGCTCCGCGACGATCTGCGCCGCCCGGCGCAGATTCCGGGCCCGGCTGTAATAGCCCAGGCCCTCCCACAGCTTCATCAGCTGCCCCTCGTCGCAGGCGGCCAAAGCCTCCACCGACGGGTACGCCGCCATAAACCGCTGAAAATACGGGATCACCGTCGCCACCCGGGTCTGCTGCAGCATGATCTCCGACACCCAGGTCCGGTAGGCGGACACCTGCTCCCGCCAGGGCAGCACCCGGCGGTTTTCCCGGTACCAGGGCAGCAGCGCCCCGGGCAGCCGGTTGAGTTTTTCCTGTATTGCATCCATATCCTAAAACCTCGCGGCATAGCCGCACCGGCGGCACAGCTCCTCCGCCGGGCTCCGGCGGGAGAAGCCCTCCCGGATGGCCGCCGCCCGTGGCGATGCCAGAATCTCCTCCACCGGCTGGTCAAACAGATTCCCCAGGGCCATGCGTCCCTCTCCGTCCAGGCAGCAGGGCACCGCCGTGCCGTCGCACAAAACGGCCAGCTGCTGCCGCAGCCCGTGGCAGAACTCCGTGCCGCTCTCCGGAGCCTCCGGGTCCGGCCAATCAAATTTTTCCGCCTGCTCCAGGAAAACATTCGCGGAAAGCCTCCGGTTCCCCCGGCGGTCCGTGGGGATAGACAGCACCTCCCGGCCCAGCTGTTCCCCCAGGAAGGCCAGCACCTGACCGTTGCAGCTGTCCCGCCCGCCGATGTTCCACAGGCGCAGGGCACACAGAGTCCCCTCCGCCGAGGCCCGGCAGCAGAAATCCCACACGCCGGAAAGATATTCCTCCATGCTGCCGGGGCAGTCGTTTCCCTCGAAGCTGTGGAGGGATACGCTGACCTTGTGGACCCCTGCCAGAAGGGCTCCCCGCCGGGGCAGCAGCGTCCCGTTGGTGGTGACACACACCCGGAAGCCCAGCTCCCGGGCAACGGCCAGGAGCTCCTCCAGCTGCGGGTGCAGCAGCGGCTCCCCCATCACATGGAGGTACAGATACTCCGTGTGGCCGCGGAGCCTTTCCGCCAGGATCCGGAACTCTGCCGGGGCCAGGAACCGCGCCGGGCGGCCGGTGCCGGGGCAGAAGGAACAGGAGAGATTGCACACATTGGTGATCTCCACATATACCCGCTTGAACACATCGCCGCCCCCTTTCCCAGCACTTGAATTGTTATTTTACCACGTTTTCGCCCTTTTGCATAGCGCCGGGAACCAAATGTTCAAAAAAAGGTAATGACTTTTCACCCGCAATCGGTTACAATAGAGCCACTTGAATCGTATTGGAGGAATTTCCCCTTGAAAAAGCTCTATGACGCCGCCGACCGCTTCTGCGCCCGGCATCCCCGGTTCGGTATTCCGGACCTTATGCGCTGGATCGTCATCGGCAATGTGGTGGTCTATGTGCTGATGCTGCTGACCATGCGCACCGACGCCAGTGCCGTGAGCTTCCTGTATCTCAACGGCAGCAAGGTGCTCCACGGGGAGCTCTGGCGCATCGTCACCTTTATTTTTGTCCCCACCAGCTCCAGTCCCTTCTGGCTGGCCATCAGCCTGTATTTCTACTACTGGATCGGCTCGTCCCTGGAGCGCCAGTGGGGCACCGCCCGCTTCAACCTCTATTACTGGAGCGGCGTGCTTCTGACGGTGATCGCCACCCTGGCCGCCTCCGCCATTTCCGGCGTGGGCTATTCCGTGGGTGGAACGGGATATGTGAACCTGTCCATGTTCCTGGCCTTTGCCTTCCTATATCCGGATACCCAGCTGCTGCTGTTCTTCTTCATCCCCGTGAAGATCAAATGGCTGGCGTGGCTGGATATCGCGGTGTTCGTCATTGGCATTGTGCAGTCCCTGCTGGCAGGCAGCTGGCTGGGAGCCATCCTGCCGGTGGTGGCGCTGCTGAACTTCCTGGTGTTCATCTGGCCCGCTATTGACGCGTTTATCCAGCGCCGGAAATACCGGCACGCGCCCCAGACGGTAAACTTCAAAAAGGCCGTGCGGCAACAGCAGCAGCAAAAGGGCTATCACCACAAATGCGCCGTCTGCGGCCGCACGGACACGGACTATCCCGACCTGCAATTCCGCTATTGCAGCAAATGCGTCGGCTACCGCTGCTTCTGCCAGGACCACATTTTCTCCCACGTCCACTTCACCGAGGAGGACCAATAACCCAC
>ULKY01022699.1_pt1 | contig 30950 bp, 38 predicted proteins | sample 1951261 | NCBI WGS metagenome assembly ULKY01 (sample SAMEA4835511, study PRJEB28245) | human gut metagenome | biome: gut microbiome; material: fecal sample | place: Denmark | collected 2008 | reverse complement strand
AGGGGGCCAGCGCCCAGGAACCGTAGGCGCCGTAAAAGTAGGCGCCGCCGCCGGTGTAGACAAGGCAGAAAGTGCTGCTGGAGCTCGAACGGACGGAACGGCACCACACAGTGGCCGCCGCGCCGGTGGCGTTGTGCCTATAATGTACCTTGCTGTTTCCGGCCCGGTAATAGTCATATTGGGCCTGGTAATTCTTCTCCGCGCTGTTGGCGTAGGACCTGGCCCCGTGGTATTCAAACTCCGAAAGCAGCGGCAGCAGATCCGTGGTGCTGGTGACATAGCTGGCGGTGTCACTTCCGCCGCCGGTGTTGTCGCTGTACTTGGTGGCCGGCTTCATAACCGCCCGGAGATCCGCCGGCAGGGCTGCCAGCAGGGTGTTGGCTGTGGGGCTGGTTGCGCTGGCGCTGTTGCTGCCCAGCACAGTCTTTCTCATGTGGCTGTTATTCCACCCGCCGCTGTTCGTGTTCGACGTGTTCATGGTAAAGGCGCCGGTGGTGCTGGTGTAGTTGCTGTAATTGCCGTCCACCAGGCCCACCAGGGTGCCGTTGATCTTGCCGATCTGAAAGTGAATCCGGTTGCTGCCCTCGCGGCTGGCGTTGTGGTTGAAACCCAGGATAAACACGGAAATGGCCAGATTGGAGAACGTCGTGGCGCCCACCTTGCCGTTGATCGTGATCCCCTTGGCGTCGCCCACGCTCCAGTAATTGGACCCCTTTCCGGCGTCGGACACGGCGCGGATCGTTGCCCAGCTGTTGGAGGCCAGCGTGTTGGAAATGCTGGTGACCGTTACCGGTGTGGTGGTCGTCTTGGTCACGCCGCCCTCGGAATAGCTGACAGTGACCGCCGTGGTGTTGGCTGCCATGGTGGTGGGGCTGCAGGTGTAGCCGGTGACGGTCTTTTTACTGCCGTCCGCCATGGTAGCGGTGACCACCATTCCCGCGCTGTTGAACGTTTCGCCGGTGAAATAGGAGGTTTTCGTGGGTGCATGGGTCACCGCGATACTGGAAAGGTAGTTGCTCACGGTAATGGCCTGGGTGCAGGTCTTACTCACGCCGCCCTCTGCGTATGTAATCGTGATCGTGGTATTGGACAGTCCCAGGGCGCCGGTGGGTGAATAGGTCCAGCCGGTCACCACGCGGGTGGCGTTGTCCGAATATTTGGCGGTAATCACCATTCCGGCGCTGCTGAACTTCTCCCCGTACTTGTAGGCGGTTTTCGCGGGTGCTGTCGTCACGGAAATGCTGGACAGGGTGCGGATCGTGATCGCCTGGGTGCAGGTCTTTGTGACGCCGTTTTCCGTGTAGGAGATTGTCACCGCCGTGTCCGTCTTGGAAAGGGCGCCGCTGGGGGCATACGTCCAGCCCGTCACGGTCTTTTTGGTGCCGTTGGACATGGTGGCCTCAATCACCATTCCGGTGGCGTCGAAACTCTCACCGATGTAATACGCGGTTTTGTTGGGTGCGGTTTTCACGGAAATGCTGGACATTTCCAGGACCGTGACCGCCTGGGTGGTCGTGACCGTCACGCCCGCCCGCTGGTATTTGATCGTCACCGCCGTGGTGCTGGCTGCCATAACGGTGGGGCTGAACGTGCAGCCGTCCGTTACGTCCTCCGTGGTGCCGTCGGCATAGGTGGCGGTGACCACCAGGCCGGTGGGGTCGAATGTTTCCCCCACGTTGTAGGCGGTTTTCGTGGGTGCGTGGGTAACTGCCACGCTGGAGGTAATCACCAGATCCACGTTGTACTGCATGGCGCCGGTGACCTCCACCACGGCGCTGGCCGTGTGGCCGTTCAGGGTGGCGGTTACCTCCCAGGTGCCGGTGTTCTCCGGCAGGGAGAACTTGGTGGAACCCACGCCGTTCAGGGTGGTTTCTCCGTCCGTGCAAACCACCGCCGCGCCGGCGCAGGTCGTCACGTTGATACTGGCAGACTGGACGCCCAGGGCCTCCTTTAGCTTTTTCAGCGTGACCTTACGGTTTTGCCCGTCAGCACCGGAGAAAAACGGAACCGTGTCCGTCAGGGCCATGGCGTTGCTTTCCGTCAGCACCTGGGTGGGCTGCTGGTAGTCCACGCCCGGCGTGGCCTTGGTCACGGTGGGGTTTCCCTTTGCGTCCTGGTCGCCTTTCAAAATGCCCTTGGCGGTGATCGTGTCCTGTTTCTTTTCCAGTTCTTTGTTGATCTTCTCAAACAGGGCATTATGGGCGTTCGCGTCCTTGTCGTGCGCCTCCAGGTCCGCCTCCGACACCAGCACCTGCGAACTGGACAGGGTGCAGGACACCGTGGAGGCGTCGCCCACGATAATGGGCACGGTAATGTTTTTTTCCACCGTTTCCACCGACGCCACGGGGATAAAGTCCGCCGTGTCATAGGCGTTTTGGTAGCAGTAAAGAATGTCGTGGCTGCGGTCATTGGGGTAATCGGGATCCGCCGCAAACACGCCGATCTCGCGCCAGTAAAAACCCTCCTCCAGTTCTGCGTTGGAGAAATGGCCGGACACGTCGGCGTACTGCTCCGCGTTGTTTTTCACCGCGGCGTCAATGGTCACCACGGCGCTGACAAGGGCCGTCATAGCGGAGATCGGGCCGCTGATTGTGCCGTTGCCCAGTTGAATGGTTGTGAATTTGATCCCCTCACCGGCCATATTCCTGTAATACAGGTTTTTGCCGGCGTCTGTCAGTTTCGGGGCCTGAAACATGGCTGATAACCTCCTGTTACATAGTCGCCCTTTGCAGGGTGATAAAATCGCCCGTGTGGATCCAATGGCCCACGAATACCTCCGCCGGAGGTGTGGACAGATCCAACACGATTTCGTCCAGCCAGGCGGAAAGGCGCTTGACGGTGCCCAGCACCCGCTTGAACTCCTCCACGTCGTCCGACGTAATGGCCGGGTTCGTGGTGTATGCCTTAAAGTGATAGGGTTTCCCGCCGTATTCCCACCACTCGCTGATATGACCGGCCTGGAAAATGGTTTCAATAATCCGGTTCACCGCTGCCGGGGTGCCCATCTGCGCGTAAAACAGCAGGCTTTCCGCGATCAGGGTTCGCTTGACCTTAATGGAAAAGTTTTCGTCATAGGACGGGGTACGCAGTTCCACGGCCAGCAGATCCAGCACCTTTTCCGGCACAGCATAGATCGCCGCATAGGTGCGGGCGCCGTCAGCATAGGCCAGCAGCTTTTCCACCTGCCTGCCCACGGCGTAGGCAAGCGCCTGGATCTCCGGCTGCTCTGCCAGGTTCTCCGGCATAATGTCCGTGAAGCGGCTGCCGGAAAGTTTAATCATCTTCCAGCCCTCCATACGTCACGGTGGCCGATCCGGTCAATGCTGCCACCTTGGTGGCGGCCACCGCCGCGAACGTCGGCGCGGTCACGGTGACACGCTTGGCGCCTGCCTCCATGACCATGGCGGCCAGTTGCGACGGGTTCACGTCGCGGCCTATGGTGCGCTGCCAGGTTTTATATTCCTCCACGGCCTGGGCCACCGCCGCCTGGATTGCCACCGCTCTGGCGCTGTCGCTGCGGTTGATGTAATACGTCAGGTTAATGCTGTATGTGACCTCCTCCGGGGCTTTCACGGTTAGCTTGTCCGTCATGGGGCGGATCGTCTTGCCGGAGAGGTACGCCTGCAGGCCGGAGATCATGGCCGCGCCCGGCTTGGAACCGTCGGCCATGATGAAAACAATATCCACCTGGCCCGCTTCGTGGTCGCTGGTGGCCACCACGTCACCAATGGCGGCGTTGTACTTCTTGGCGTGGTACAGGTATCCGTCCTCCGGGCCTGCCGTAGAATAGGCACCAGGGGCCAGGTAAACCCGCTCCGCCAGGCTTTCGTCGTTCTCCACGTCTGCGCCGCCCTCCGTGGTGTTCTGGTTCACGGCGCTGATAATGTAGGGAACGGGATCCACGATGGTGGACACCTCGCCAGGCGCCAGTCCGTTGCCCGCGTTGCCTGTTGCGGTACACTCCGCCAGCACGTCCACCGTCAGGCTGCCCGCCGGGATCTCTGCGTACTCCATCGTGCTGAAATAAATGGAACCGCTGGAGGAAACCCTGGTGCCCGCCGGGATCGGCGTGGCCAGTGTCCTGGTGGCCGACGCGGTAAAGCGGATCGTGGTCGTGGCCGCCTTGGCCGGTTCTCTGGTAACGCCTTTCAGCAGCGCCAGATTGTCCAGGAACTCCGAATAGGAGTATTTCAAAAGGCTTTGCTTGCCCGCTCGGTCAACGTACTGCATGGCTTGGTAAATCTGCGCCGCCGCCGAATACAGGATCATGCGGTGGACAGAGGCGCGGCCCAGGGACACCTTGCTGCCCGTCGCTTGGAGCATGAACGCCTCAAAGTCTGCCACCATATCCCCGCGCACGTCGTCAATGGTCTTGTTGTCGATGAAAGACACGTCCGGGGCGTTCTGAATTGCGGAAATATCAGGCACTTGTTATCACCACCTTGGGAAAAAGTTTTCCGGTGTTGCCGCCGGTCCAGGTCACTTCCTGCACCCGCACCTCCGGTATGAATTTGGACACCTTTTCGGTGACCTCCGCCGTGTAAAGGCTCTTTGCGGCCTCTGGCGGCATATCCACAAAATCCATGTTCAGGCCGAAAGCCCGATCCAACGGCATGGTGCCCTCCCGTGTGGACAGCAGGAGGGCCAGCTGCCGATCCAGTTCTGCCAGCCAGTCCGCCGTGAACGTATATTCCAGCTGGAAATTGAAAAGGTCGTTTTCGTTCATGCGTATTCCTCCAGCGAAATTGTCAGGGTAGCCTTGGCCAGTTCTCCGCGGCTGTAAACCTTGTCCCAGGCTTCACTCGATCCTGTGACGCGGAACGGACGGCGGCCCACCAGTCTGCCGCCGATCACCAGGTACTCCGCCGTGCCTCTTTCCACCATGCGCTCCACCATATCCAGGATCCGCCGCGGCTTCACGCCCAGGGCAGCGGACAGGTGAATGGTCAGGCTTATGGTCTGGAGGCCAGGCCCTAAAAACTCCGCTTTCGGCTTCACGCCTAAAACTTCGTGTTCGGTCCAGCGCCCGGAAACCTCGCGGCTCATGCTCTCAAAGGTCAAAACCCTGTTGTCGCTCACCTCAAAAATGATTTTGCGCCCCAGCGTTCCGATCATGTGTAAATCGCCTCCTTACGATGGCCCGGAGGTTCCGCCGCCCATGCTGTCCGTGTGGGTGTGGTTGTCCAGGGAAACCCCGCCGGCGGTCACGTCGCCGCTGACGGTCACGGTTCCGTCAATCACCAGCTTGGCGGCCTTGATGGTCATGGTGCCGTCCTTATAGCGGATCATGGCCTCACCCGGCGAACGGGCCAGGTCTTTGCGGTAAAGCCCTTTGGAACCCTCCGGGGGCTTGTTCTTTTCGCTCCACGGTCGTCCCAGGACCACGCCCGCCTCCGTGCCGTTGGAGAGGTGAAGCACCATAACCATGTCGTCCACCTCCGGCATGAAATACTCCGATGAAATCAGGGGAATGGGGGCGGTCACGGCGTCGTCCTTTTCGTGGTACACCACGCGGACCGTGCCCGCGGCGTAATCAATGGCTGAAATCTTACCCAGCCGGATATTGTTTTCCATGCGTTCCTCCTCGCGTCATTCCTCCACCAGCGACATTTCCAGGTCCATGGTGTAGCCGCCGGATCCGCTGACGTTGTGGGTAATGGTGTCAATGTAATACTTGCCGGACAGTTTCCCCAGGCCCACCACCTGGACGCATTGGGAGGCCACCAGAGAGGCGTTTCCCACAATGGTGGCGGAAAGTTTTGTCTTGCCGTGGTTTGCCTTGGCCACCGCCGCCTTGATCTTCCGTTCCGCGTCGGCCTTGCTGTCGGCCTTGCCGCTCTGCTTTAGGATCCGGCTGCCCTTGCCCACGGTCACCTTGATTTCCTTTTCCGTGGCCGGGCTGGTGTATGTGAACTCTCCGCCGGTGTAGGTGCCGGCCTGATCCTGCTGCCATGACCAGGATTTCATACTGGACGGGGACAGCACCGCCGCCGCGCCCTTTTTCTTGTATGCCTCCCGGTCATACACCACGATCTTTTGGGCGTAGACTTTCATGGCCAGCCCGTAGGTGTTGCACAGGTTCATGTAAAATTCACAGTCGGTTTGTTCCGATTGCTCCACGCTCTTGATCGTGAACGGGGCGCCCTCCACGTCCCAGGCCAGCGCGATCCCGGCGCGGCCTGCGATCTCGGTTCCAATCTCCTTTATGGTCACGTTTTCCCAGGTCTTTGTCCGCTGGGTGGTGGTGAAACTGCTGTCCAGCGGCGTGGAGATCGCGGAAATGCTCCCGGAAACCGGCCAGCCGGAAAAGCTGAAACTGTCCACGATAAAGAAACCGCACGGCAGGATCCGGTTGTCCCCGGAATATTGGCAGTTCAGCGCCCGGATCGTCGCGGCCAGGGTGTCACCGGCGACGGGGATCCACGCCCCCGTCCACCGGTGATCCCGGTCTTGCAGCGTAATGTCCAGGCTGTCCGCCTCTCCGCTGGCCGGATCCGTGTATGAAATATCCGTCACGAAACCGGAAATTTCCGCCGTGGCTGCGGTTCCGTTGTAAATCAGGTCTACATACGCCCGCCGTGTATTCATACCTTGCTCCTCCAGATCGGCAGGTCATTGGCCGCGGTCTGCTCCGGCGGGGCCGGGGTCTGGAGGACCACCCCGGCGTCAAACACGAACGTGTCCAGCAGCGGGAAATTGTTTTCCATCAGCCAGCCGGTGTATTCTTCGTCGCCGTACACCTCATAGGCGATTTTGTCCCATACGTCCCCCTGCTTGGTGGTGTAGGTGCTTTCCATGGTGTGGTCCTCCTCTTATGCCGGGCTGAATTGCTTGCGCTTCTCCTCGGCTTTCATCTGCCTATACAGTTTCTTGAACTCCGCGAAACTGATCCGCCCGGCCTCCTCGGCCTCCTCGCGGCTCGGCGTCCCGCCGTAGAAATTGAATACCGGGGAGAAAACGACGGTTTCACCGCCGCCGCCCGTTCCGCCGCCCGGTGTCGGCTTCGGCTTCGTCCATTCGTCCAGGAGGGCCGCCAGCTTGGACAGCGGCAGCACCGCCTCCGGCTCTCCGCCCTCACCGATCTGCGCCAGCGTGGGCGCCGTGGCAATACCACCGGCAGCCAGGGCGGGGATCGTCGGAATGTTAAAGCCCAGGGTTTTCCCGCCGACGCCCGGAACCCAGTCCGGGATCGTCACGGAAATGCTGTTGATCTTCTCCAGCACCCAGTTGATTGCGGAAATAACCCCGTTTATGGGGGCTTTCGCCAGGTTCACGATCATGCCAAACACGTTTCCGAAAATGGCCACGATATTGTCCCAGGCGGCGCTCCAGTTGCCTGCAAATACGTTCTGCACAAAGTCAATGATATTGGCAAAAATGGCCTTGACGTTTTCCCAGGCCGCCGAAACACTTTTCCACCACCCGCTCAAATAAGCGGACAGCAGGGGGAAATTAGACTGGAACGCAGAAACCAGGTTCGCCACGGCCTCGGAAACGCCGGTCTTGATGTTTCCCCATACCTCGGAGATCTTCGCGCCCAGTTCCACGGCCTTGGCCTTGATCTTGTCCCAGTTCTTATAATTCAGGACCCCCGCCGCCACAGCCCGGCCGATGGCGGCCACAACTGCCAGCACGGGAAGATTTAGCGCCGTCATGGCGCCCGCCAGGGTAAAGGTGCCCGTGGCGCTTGCTGCGGTGACCACTTTATACGCCTTGTAGGCCGCCACAGCGGTGGCAATACCCGCCGCCAGCGCCAGGATCAGGGTGCGGTGTTCCGAAATCCATTTCACCGCGGTTTCCGCCGCCGGAATGATGGTTCCGGTCATGTAGCTGCCGATCTTCTCCAGCGCCTCCGAAACCACCGGCAGGGCCGCCTCCGCGAACTCCCGCACATACGGCAGAATGTTGGTGCCCAGCTGCGTCAAGAAATTGGCGCCCAGGTTTTTAATCATCTTAATGTCGTATTTCAGGGTGTTGGTCTGCCGCTCAAAGGCGGTATTTGCCGCGCCGGTGGCTTCGTACATTTCCGCCGTCTTGTTGGTCAGGTTTTCGGCCTGGTTGCCTGCCATAGCCAGCACCGCGGTTTGTGCCTCCACAGAGGAGAACAGGCCAGCAAACGCCAGTTCGTTGCCTCCCACAGCGTCCTTTAGGGCGTCCAGAGATCCCTGCAGGCCCTTGCTTTCAAGCAGCGCCTGGCCGCTTTCATAGCCCATGTTTTTAAGGGCGGCCTGCATATTCTTGGACGGGGAGAGGAACGCCTGCATTGTGGCTTTCATCTGCGTAACCACTTCCGCCGTGGAACCTGTAACGCCGGTCAGCGTGGCCATGGCGCCCCATAGCTGTTCTTGCTCCAGCCCCAGGGTACTGGCCAGGGGAATGACCTTGCCCATGCCTGCGGCCAGTTCCGGGAAAGAGGTCTGGCCCAGTCTTACGGTGGCAAATGCCAGATCCGCCGCCTGCTGCACCGCCTCCGCGGAGGTATCGCCGTAACCCTTGGTTACGGCAGAAAGTAGGTTGATACTGTCCGTCGTGGTCGCGTTTCCCGCCGCCGCGGATTTTGCCGCGGTTTCCAGAATGGCCGCGGCGTCTGCGCTGTCACCGAAAGCGGAAACCACCTGATACATTCCGTCCGTCAGGTCAGCCGTGGCCACGCCCGTGCGGTTGGAGATTTCCAGAACCTGATCCCCGATTTCCGCCGTTCGTGCGGCCACCTCTGCCTCCGTGCCGGTCAGCAGCGTGGAAACGTTGGCCAGCTGGGCCTCATACTCCGCCGCGGATTTCACCGCAGCGGTTCCCAGGGTCGCCACAGCGGTGGCGGCTGCTACCATGGCACCGGCAGCGATCTTTCCCGCGGTCTTTGCCGTTTTCCCCAGCGCAGCCAGGTTCTTGTCTGCGGTGCTGCAGGCGGTTTCCAGGGAACCGTCCACCTTGCCGCCGATTTTCAGCATTAACTCATACGTTTTATTTTTGCCGGCCATGTTTTGCCACCTCCTCCGCGTACTGCGTCACCGTGTCCGCCAGTTCGTTCAAGTCCGAAACGGACAGGGCCAGAAGATAATCCAGCCCTGTCCGCAGTTGTATGGACAACCCGACGCAGGCCCTGTTTATGACGGCGGGCGTTAGTTGTCCCCAGCCCCGCCGTAAAGAAAACCCACGACAATGCCTTTCAGCTTGATTGCCTCCTTTGCGGGGAGGCGCTCGAAAAACTCCAGCGGCAGGTGGGCGACGCGGGCCGCCATGAACTGGGCGTATTCCAGCGTCATTTCCACGGTTGCGGGGTTCGCCGCCGGGTTCTTCTTCGTCACGAAACGGCCCACGGCCTGCAGGTCTGCCGCCGTGGTGTCCTCCAGGCCGGACAGGTCCACCTCTGTGTACGTCTGCCCCTCAAAGGTGAAAGGCTTGTCCAGCTTCATAACCAGGGCGTTTTCCTCCGCCGCGGTGTTTTCGTCGTTCTCCGCCAGCAGGGCGGTGTCCATTCTCTTTTCGTCGCTCATGTCAGCACATCTCCTTGATCTTGGCCAGAACGTCCACGCCGTTGACCTTGTAAACCTCGTTCAACTTGTCCAGTTCCACCACGGTCTTGCCGTCCACCTCAATGAGAATGTAAAGAGTGGTCAGCGTGATCTTAGTGTCCATGGAACTGCCTGCCTTGACCTTGCCGGTGGTCAGCTTTCCGCCGCGGCCACGAACCACCACACGCATGGGTCTGAACTCAATATCGCCCTCGGTGTTGGTGGTCTGCTGTGCGCCGCGGATCTCCAGCTGCACGGCCTTGGTCATGTCCATCATGTCGGCGGTTTCCTTGTCCAACAGACGGAACGGGATTTCCAGTTCCTGATTGCTGAAATAGCCCACGGTGGGGTCGTCGATCTCACCCAGGATCCCGGCGCCGGTCACGGTTTCGCTGGACGGCTCAAAGTCCGGCAGCGCCATTTCCTCACCGACGCCCAGCAGGCGGTTTCCCTTGTTGTAGACGTTGTAACGATTGATCTTAGTGGGGATCGTGTTCATCTTTATTCACCTCCGATTGCGCTTTTCAGGGCGGCCACGTCATATTCGCGGACATTCTCGATATATTCCGCAGGAATGTACGGGGCCAGGTAGGTGTGTGTGGTCAGGTGGCCGTCCAGCAGGTTGGTAACGGGGTTTTCGTCGCTGCGGAACTCCACGCGGTAACCGGCGCAGTAGTCGCGGGCAACGTAGCCGTTGCCGATAATGTTTTGGCTGTCCACAATAGACTGGATCAGGCGCTTATTGCCCGGCTTGTCAACTTTCTGGAAATAAGTCCGAATGAAATTATTTCCGTCCCAGTCAAAGAAACGGCGCACAGCCCACCAGCGATCTTTCGGATCCGTGGTGGAGGGATAGGCCGCGGTGTTGTTGCCCCAGGACTTGAACCCGTCGGCATTAACCGCGGTAATGACGCCGTTGGCGTTCAGCACGTCGTTGGCCTGCTGCTGATCCAGCGCCACCGTGGTGCCGTCTTTCAGAACCGTGGCGGTGATCCGCAGATCCTTATTGGACGGGCTTTCATAGGGCACGTCTGCGTTGTTGGCGTCCGTGTAGGCCGTCAGGGCGGCAAACATGGCGGAGAAATAATATTTCTTCTCGCCCACGGCCACCATGGGCCACAGGGCCGCCGCATGGGCGGAACTGGCGCCCAGGGCTTCCTTGGCGCCCTTTACGCTGGTGTAAACCACCGCGCCGTCGCTGTCCGCGGAAATGTCCAAAAGGCAACTGCAATTAAAATTGCCGTTGATGTTCTCGGTTTTGGCCTGGAGGGCTGCCGCTACGGTGGGGGTGTGGCTCCAGCCGGGGGCCAGGATCAGGCCGGGCACCATGCCCAGGGTGGGGTAAATCTGGCGGATCAGTTCCAGGCCGGTTTCCTTGCCGGTGGAGGCGTCCACTCCGCCCACAATGTCGGCAGCGGTCACGCCGGAGGGTTTCAGGCTGGTGCTGCTCACGGTCAGACTGCTGGCCTCCTTGGCCGCCGTGGAAAGCAGCGTAATGGCCACGCTGCCGTCGTCCTCATGTGCCGCCTCGTAGTCGCTGCCGGCCACCAGGGTGGCGCTGCCGTTCTTCACGGTCAGGGTGTTCAGCAGCACATATTTCTTGTCATACAGCACCACGCCGTCCACAACGTCGCAGCTTTCCGCCTGGTTCTGCGTGACGTGGGCCGCCTTATTGGGATCCAGCACGTTCACCAGGATAATGGGCGCAACGTTGAAAACCTGGAAACAGGCGCTAATGCTCTGGCAAAGGGTGAAGTTCTCGAAATCGTCCGAATAGCCGACGGCCTCCACAGCCTCCTTGTAGCTGTAAACCAGCTTGGGGGTGTTGACCGCCGCCGCGGGGTCTTTCGCCAGGTGAATGGGCGCCGTGCCGAAAATGACCTGCAGGCCAGCGCTGCCCTGAATGGGTACGGTCAGGCTGGTGGCCTGCTCGGTGTTATATACACCGTGTTTGTATGCCATGTTGTTCTACCTCCTGTTTAGTGTTTTACCTGTACCAGACGATACAGGCGGGAAATATGCCCCGTGCCGCTCCGCAGGTTCTTCATGGCCTCCGGTAACTGCTCCAGGGGCACCACCAGGCCCTCCATGGCTGGCTGCTTCACGATAGCCTCCGCCAGTGCGGTGGGGATCCCGTTGGTGTATGCGGTGTACTGCTTCGCCACGCCCGGAATGGACGGGCCGCAGTAAACCACGGTGGTGGCCTGTTCGGCCTTTTTGGGTTTCGCCATTATGTTTCTGGCACCTCCTTGAAAATCGCCGGTGCGTAGAACGGCAGCCCCACAGCGGCGAAATAATACGGGTGTGTGTCCTCCTCCTGGGTCGCCCACCGGATCGGGTGCTGCGCTTCATAGCGGTTTGCCACGATCCCGTCACGTTCGTAATGCCTCACGATCTCGTTGACAATGTGGAGGGCGTCGCGGTAGCCCTGGCGGTTCGGGTCCGGGTCGCACACGCAAATGACCATGACCACGTTTACGGTCTGCCGTGCGTCCTGCGCCGTCACCTCTCCGTCCGAAAGTTTCACGGCCACATAAGGCTCCGGTGGCGCTTCCGCGTCGGTTTCTTCGTCGTCACCCTCACGAATGGGGAGGCCCTGCGGGACGATTTTCACCGCCCGCTCGACGCCCAGGGAATTGGTCAGGGTATAGTGGGAAAAAAGCTGTTTCAGGTCCTCCACAATGGCGTCCTGCAAAAACTCTTGTGTCACGCGGTTGCGCCTCCTTGACTTGTTTCCGTTTGTCACTTATAATTGCGGTGTGGTAATAGTCAGCATAATGTGGTAATAATCAGCATTGGAGGAAATAGAAATGGGAAAGCCTAAAACTGTCATAACTGAAAACGGGGCCGTTTATCAGCTATCAGATCCCAGCGCCCTGCGGTTGGTGTATAGAATTGTTGGCGTGGCTTTGATCTTAATGGGGGCTGTGCTTACGTTGATTTCCCCCGCCGGTGTAGCTTTCGCGGCGCTCGGTTTGGCGCTTGTCTTTTGGCTGCCCAAAAAGATCCAGCCAGCAAAGAAATTTCTTCGCTTCACCGGTACGCCATGCGCCGGGAATTGCACGTTTGGGCATTGGGATCCCAAAGTACACACCGGGCAGGCGCAACTTGAACGCTTTGAAAAAGCTGTTCATCAGCCTATGGCCATACTGTCCTATAACGCCCAAAATGGTTTTGCGGAAATAAAGGGATCTGGTTCCGACACCTATATGACAAGCCTTGATGAATGTACTTGCCCCGATTTCGACAAACGGAGTAAACCGTGCAAGCACATATATTTCCTTGCCCTGCAAATGGGATATACAAGCGACGATTTTTATTCCTGCTGCTCTCCAGCGGCTCCTATATGGGGCCGCTTTTTCATGCCCTTGCACCTGTCAGCTGCTCGATCCGCTTTCCGATTTCACGCTGCAGGGTTTCGTATGCCAGGGCCTCCGCCTCTGCTCTCACTTCCTCGTTTCCCATCATGTGGGGAACGGCAGGCGAAAGCAGCTTTTTGACGGGGAGGCGTTCCGCGCCGCGCCGTTGCACAATGGCGGTGTGCCCGGATCGGAACGTGGTAATAAACGCTTTCAGGCCGCCCGCCTCCAGCGGTTTCATGGCCCCGCTGTTCAGGACCTTTGCCGCCGCCGCGGCTGTGTCCGTGTTCGGCTGCGTCATAAAGTCCATAATGTCCCGCATGGGACCTTTAGCCAGCACGGCGGCCTCCAGGGTGGAGGCGCTGGCGGAAAGGATTTTGCTTTCTGATTGCAGCGCCTTTTTCTCTTTCAGCGCATACCGGCCTTTGCTGTCCTTTATGATTTGCCGGCGGACCTTTCTGGCGGTGCTGTTCAGGGCATTTTTCAGCACGTTGGGCGCCCCCAGCTGCTGGGGCAGCGTTTTCAGCTGCCGCATGACCCTGGCCAGTTCTTCGTCGGTGTCGATCTGCAAAACGCTTTGATCGCTCACGATCTCACCGCCTCCAGTTCAATGGCCAGCACTCCGGCCTCCTCGGTGCAGGATTTCACCTTGTACGCCTTGCCGTCCAGCGTCAGCATGGCCCCCTGGGCGGGGCGGGGGCCAAAATCAGCCTTTGCCACATAAACCAGGCGCCGGGCCTTGTATGTGCCCTCCGTCTGTGCGGCCATGATCTTGGCCTTGTCCCGCTCCAGCAGTTCGTTGTCGTCCACCACCGCGGCCATTTCCTTACCGTTGACCGTGTGGGTGTCCGCGAACTCCAGGCAGTTCAGGAATGTGGTGGAAATGTCCGCCGCAATCTGTTCCTTGAACGTAGGGGCGCCCATTACTGGGCACCCCCGCCGTTATCCGCAGCAGGCGGCACAATGGCCGCCGCAGGGGTCTGGACGATAGCCGCCGCCAGGCGCTCCACGATCAGCGCCTTGGCAGCGCCGCGCGGGAGATCCACGCCCATGTCCTTGGCCAGCTTTTTCAGGTCGTCCTTGTTCATTTCTGCCAGCTGTGCGGGATCCAGGTGGCCCTCCACCATGTCGGTGTTGTCACCGCTATGGTTGCCGTCGTGGTTCTCCTGGCTCTCCTGGGTGCCCTCTGTGGCGTCTGCGGCCTCCTGGGTGCCCTCTGTGGCGTCTGTGACCTCCTGGGTGCCCTGGGTGGTGTCGGCGTTCTCGGTGCCGTCCTGGCCGCCGTCAGCGTCCTGCGGGGGCATTGTGGCCTCCTTCGCCGCGTCGTCGGTCATTTTGGCGCTTTCAGCAGAAAGCCACGCCTGCACCATGCGCTTGTCATAGGCGGGGAGGGTGTCGCCCGCCTGATACATACGCCCGCCGTACAGGATCGGGCGCTGTGCTGTCAGTCGCTTCATGTTCCTTTCCTCCTGGCTCTTAGCCCAGCAGTTTCACCAGCACGTTTTCGTCTGCGCTGGCCGCAGGGGCGGCAGCGTAACCCGCCGGAATGTTGTTCACCTTGCCGGAACTCTCGCCAGTGGAGGCCACGGTGGTGATCTTCTTGGCGGTTTCGTCGTAGTACACCGCCGCGCCCATGGTCATGGCACCGGTGGCCTTTTCCATCTCAAAGACGCCCACCACATGGAGGTGGCCGGTTTCGCCGGCGGCAATATCTTCACCGGCCACGCCGATCCTGGTTCCCAGGCTCACCACTTCGCCGTTTTTGACTGCGGCGCTGGCCTTGTAGTCCAGCACCTCGCCTTTCTGCCAGTATTTTGCGGTCATGTTCTCTTACCTCCTGTTAAATAGTCGTGCCGGGGTTCTTGGCGATACCGCGGAAGTCAACCGCAGTAATGCCCCAGTCCAGCCAAATGTCCCACACAAAGCCCAGGCGGCCCGGAACCTCGCTGCGGCGAATGGTGGGGGTTTCCTGGCCGTTCAGGTAATCAACCTGCAGGCTCTTGGCGTAACGCTGATCGCCGGCGACAAACCAGGGGATCGCGTTGCCGTCACCGGCCAGGACGTTCAGGGCGCCCTCCTCAATAACCTGCAGCTTGTTGCGGTACTGGTACAGGGCGTTTGCGGTGTGGCTGCCGATCCCGGTCACGTCGATCATGGCGGTTTCCAGGATCTGCGACATCTTAAAGCCGTAGCCCACGGGAACGATCACGTACTTGGGTTCCACCATGATGGAATCACCAAACGGGTCTTTCTGGTGCAGCAGTTTCAGCATGGCGGCCTGCAGGGTGTCAATGGACGGGGCGGCGCCGCTGGCGATCAGGTTGTTGTGGGCATTGTCGAACAGGGAAACGCCGTCGAAAATGGCGGGGTTGTCGATCAGGATCTTGTAAACCTGCTTGTTGATCGTGCGCTTTGCGCTTGTAGCGTACAGGCCGGGAACCTCGGTAATGAAACCCACGTCGTCGTTGATAAACGCCTGGCGGGTCATGCTGAACTGGCGGCCAAAGGTGTCGATCTGACGCTGGGGAAGCAGTTCCGACTTGGGGGTGTCGGCTTTCAGTTCGCCGTTTTCACCGACGCGCAGGAACTCACCGGCGCCGCCGGCCAGATAGCTGTGATCCTTTGTGGGCTTAAAGTCGGGCACGCTGCCCTTGGCGGTCCACAGCTGGAACGTGGTGTGGATCTCCTGATACTTCTGGACAATATTCTTTTTGATCGCATTGTCCAGGATCGCGGGAAACGCCGCGGTGGGGTTGAAGAACTGGCGGCAAGCCTCGTTCCACAGGTCGTCCTTGCTCATACGCAGCAGGGAGGTGGTGGTGCCCATGCCGTCGCGGGCCATGCACTCAATAACCATATCGCGCAGGGAGTAGCCGCGCATTTCCTCCGCACCGCGGGCGGGGTTCTGGACGTCTACGCCGGCCCGCAGCAGCATGGCGTCCACAGCTGCCTGGCGGAAGCTGTCGCCTTCGTCGCTGCCCATGCGGCTGGAAACAGGGGCGCCGTGTTTCAGCAGGTAGTCCACCGCCGCCTGTCTTACGGTGTCCATGTTGGAACCATTGTTGATATACTCCGCGGGATCCATGCCCGCCTGACGGCACAGGGCGGTAATATCGCTCACGCGCTGACGCTCCGCAATAACCGCCTGGCGGGCTGCCTCGGTGGGGTCTGTGCCCTGCTGGCCGTTATCGTTGCCCATACCGCGGGCGCCGCCGGTGGGATCCTCGCCGCCCTGGCCCTCCGCACCCTGGGCGGGGTTGTTGCCCGCCGCGTCGATCTGGCGCTGCAGGCCGTCAAACTCTGCTCTTTCCTCTGCCGTCAGGTCACGGCCAGCGGCGCGGGCGCCGCTCACAATAGCCTGCTGACGGGCGATCATTTCCTGAATGGTCATGGTTGTTTTGCCTCCTCAATGATAAAGATTTTTGTTGATCTGGATCTGCTTTTCATAAACAGAAAGGTCCTTGGCCGTCGCCTGCTCCGGGTCGTCGGCTCTGCCCACGCCCACGGTGGCGTCCGCCGGCACGGAAACAATGGACACCTCCAGCGGCGTCCATTTGCGGGCGATCTGGCAGGGGCCTGTAAAACGTCCGTCCGCGGAGGCCCTACCGGCCACCACTTCCTCCCAGCTGTCCACTCTGTAACGCACGGACGTGGTTTTCAGGGTGCCGGATTTGACTTTGCCGAAAATCTTTTCGGCGTCGTCGTCCGTGTCGAACTCCACTTCGGCCATGCCGCGGTGGTTCTCCACCCATGCGCGGATCACTTTTCCCACCACCTTGTCGGTGTCGTGGTTGAAAAGCAAAACGCCCACGTCGTTCAGGCGGGAGAGATCCAGCGCGTTCTCCGCGTGATCCAGGATTTCCATACCAAACCAACGGCGGTATGGCTCCTCGCTGGAAAAGCTGATCGTGCGCCTGCGGCTGTCCTCCTGGCCCTCTGCGCGGCTGTTGGCCTCAATGTGGCCCATGCTTCGCTGCCCGCTGTTTCTGTCCCTCTTGGGGTCATTTGCCTGCGGTGTTCTGCTGTGCTGCTGTCGTTCCATTTCCAAAAATTACACCTCCTAACTCGACGCCGACGGATCGGCCATATTCCAGGACCTCGGCCATTTCATTGACGGCCTCTTTCCAGTCCTTGCCCTGTTCCGCGCAAACGTCCTGAAACGTCTTTTGCCCGGATTGCAGGGCGGTTTTTCCGGCGGTGCTTTCCTTTGCCGGGTCGATCCACTTCTTGGGGGCTTTCGTCCAGGTGTGGGAAAGGTATTCCGCCTTTTTATCCCAAAAGCCGGGCATATCAACCAGCCCGGAGAGATAACAGGAAATAACAAAGGTTTCGTACACCTCCGACATGAAATCTGTTAGCAGTTCCACGTCCTCGGTGTATGTGTTTTCGTCCTCAATAGCATTTTGCCGTGCGGAGGAATAGGTGGCCCCGCTCATGTCGCGGCTGACGGCCTCATAACTCAAGCCCTGGCCTGCGGCAATTAGCCCCTGCTGGGTTTTCAGGAACCCGGCTGCGTCGCTGCCGGAACCTTTCGGATCCACCACCTGGATTTCGTCGCCAGCGCCCAGGCTCTGGATCATGCCGGGGGCCAGTTTCTTGCCCTCATAGTCCATTCCGCCGTCCGGCGTTCTGGTGCCGCCGCGGCCAAAACCGCCCGCCGGGATTGCCCGCTTGATGAACACAGCCAGGCAGGCCGCGATCCGCTCCTTGACGGAAACGGCGGTTATAAACTCGTTCGTGTCGCGCACTCTGGTGATCGTGGGGGCCATGTCGGACATTTCGCGCAGCTGGCTGGGCCGCTTCTTGGATTTGTAAAAATATACGTCCTTGGCCTCGACGTAAACGGGGTCGTTTAGGCTCCAGCCCTCAATGTCGTATTGATTGATCCAGTAGCCCACCGGCCTGCGCCATTGGTTGTATTCGATCCCGCCCACAACACGGTTTCCCTGGTGCTTCGGCTTGCTGGCGGTCACGTCCAGTTCGTCCACCTCAATGGCCTGCAGCTGGAACGGGACCAGCCCCTGTTTGGTGTAGCGGTATAGGAACAGCAGGCCACCGTCCACCTTTTTACGGTCTACCGCCATACGCAGCATTTGGTTGAAACTCTGTTCGCCGGTCACGTCGCAGTTTCTGGCCTTGCACCATTGGCGCCATGCCTTTTCCAGCTTTTCGTCCAGTTCGTCGTTGCCGGTTTTAGCCTGGAGGGTGTAGCCCTTGCCCACCACGTTGCGCTTGTATGCGTGGAGGATAGACTGGGCAATATCACTGTTGCGCTCCAGGTCACGGGCGCGGGCGCGTACCACGTCGCGGCTGAAACGGTCCGTAACCTCCGCGCTTTCGTTGTGTACCCGCCACCCGGCATTTAGGCGTCCATACCCTGCGGCGTCATATCCGCGCAGGATCTCCAGCTGCTGCCGCCATGCCTCGCGCTCACAGGCGCGGCGCGGGGAAACAGCGGCCACAATTTTGTCAAAGGCTCCCATGGTTACCTCCCGTCAAAGAACGCCACAAAGGTGCGATCCAGCAGGCAGTTGTCCGTCCCGCTGTCGATCTGCGCCTCCAGGTCGTCACGAATGGCTTTCAGCTGGGCCAGGTCCGCCCGCGTCAGGGATCGGCTGCCGATCTTGTATGACTGGCCGCCGGCCAGAACGGCGGAAATGGCGCTGTTTACCTGTTCCAGCATTTCAGCCGCTTTTGTGTTTGTACTCATTTTGTGGCCTCCTGTCAGATCCATGTGTCATTTTGGTTGATCCAGTTTTCTTCCTGGCTTTGTCGCGGTTCCTGCTTGGCCGGTTTCCGCGGCTCCGGTGCCGCCGCCTGTCCCTCCACGCTTTTCAGGTACAGGGACCGGACGCCCATAACGTCCGCCGCCGCGGCTGCGTACACCTCGCAGTCCAGGTAATGGTTGTCAGCGTGGGAGGATTTCAGCACCCATTTCTGGACCTCTTTCCCGCCGGATCGCTCGGTTACCTTGTGTTCCGCCGTTACCTGTTCGGCGTATTCCATGTCGCAGTCCTTGTAAACCTGCCAGGAACCTGTCCCGTTCGGCTTCCGCATACGGGCTGCGATCTGGTCTTTATACTTGCCGCCGTCCACCAGTACCAGGGTCATGCCGTGGGCCTTGCTGCCGGCCTTATTGACCACGGAAAGGCGGTAATGGGACAGCATGGTGCTGGTTCCCTTGCAGGGCAGTACCCAGTCTGAATTGATGGCGCAAAACTCGTAAACTTCGTCGGTCTGGTCGCCGCTGTCCATCAGGGCCAGGTTGACCATGGCCGTGTCGCCGTTCGGCAGGGAAAACTCCACGTTCATGGCCTTTTCCACCTCTGCCATTGAAAGCGCCTGCCCGTGGGCCACGTTCTGGCTGGTCATGTAGTCGCCCCATGCGCGGATCGTCCAGTACAGGCAATTTTCCTGTACGTCGATCCCGCCGGTAATTAGCTTCGTCCATGGCGGCAGCGTCCACTCCGGCGTTTCCGTCTGCCGCTCCATGACCAACTCCGCGTTGGTTTTCAGCTTCGTGTCCTCCCATGGCTCCGCCAGCCAGCTGTTGGTGAAGTTGTGCAGCAGTTCCGGGTCGTCTTTGCTCCGCATGAACTCCCGCGCAATATCGGAAAAACGGGTGAACGGGGAATACAGGGTGTTCAGCCAAAAGGCCACGCTTTTGGGGTTCTTCGTCCGTTGCTTCACAGCCTGCCAGCGGCCAGCCCGCAGCATTTTTCCCTTGTCCTGATCCGTAATCACGGCCCCGCAGGCTTGGCACACATACACGGCCATTTCTGCCCGGTCTGTGTTCTCCGGTACGTCGTCCTTGCTGGGCCATTTCAGGCACCCGAATTTCAGTTCTATGTACTGCCCACAATGCGGGCACGGGACAAAGTAATGCTTTTCAGCCTCCGCCGCCTCTTTGGCTTTCCAGATATGGCCCGTTTTCAGGGTGGGGGTGGAGGCCATAAAGATTTTGCGGTTGAAAAAGGTTTTTGTGCGCTCTCGCGCCAGGGAAACGGGGTCGGCCTCTTTCTTAGACGCGCCCGGAAACTTGTCCACTTCGTCCAGAAACAGGTAACGTATATTCGTACTGGCCAGATCCGCCGGGCTGTTCGCGCCCGTCAGGTACACGGTCATGTCGGAAAACTTTAGCGCCAGTTTCTTGCTGTCGTTCTTCCGCCACTTATCAGCCAGAACCTTGCAGCTTCTCACCATCGGCTCCAGCTTGCTTTCCGTGGTGCGCTCCGCCAGGTCGTCCGACGGGTAAACCACCATAGCCGGGGCCGGGTCCTGCGCAATCAGGCTTCCCAGCATATTCTCCATGGCAGACGTGCCGCCCACCTGGGTGGGCTTCACGAACACGATTTCCTCCACCATGTCGTCGGAAAAGGCGTCCATGATCTCCACCAGGTACGGGGTCACGCTGTTGCTCCATGGGCCTGGGATCGCGTTTCCGTCCGGCAATACGCGGTATTTAGCCGCCCACTCCGAAACCGTCAGGCGTTCCACAGGGCGCAGCACTTGAATGGCGTTATAGATCCACGGCGGCACGGTATAGGGTTCCTGCTTGTACTTCCTCATGGCGCCGCGTCCTCCCGCTCCTCCATGATCGCACCATCAGAGAACGCGGCCAGCAGGCTTTCCAACTCTTTCCGCATGGCCTTTTCCATGGCGCGGATCGCCACCGCGTCCGCATAGCCGGACATGGTTCCCGCCATGCGCGGGGGTATATTCATGGCGAATTTCTTAAAGCTGGCCATGAACTCGGTTAGTTCCTCGGTGGCGTGATCTGCCGCCAGGTAACGCCCCTCTGCAATCGCCGTTTTCAGGCGGTGCAGCTGGCCTTGGCTTTCTTTCAGTTCAACCTCCGCCTCCAGCTTTTTCAGCGTCAACTCCGCCGCCCGGCTGTTTTCGCCGGTTTCCTGGGCTTTCGCCTCGACGTATGCCACATAACGCTGGACCGTGGCGCAGGTTCTATATTTGCGGGCACCGCCGCCGGGCGGAATCTCTGTTTCCAGGACGCCCTCCTGGGTCAGCTGTTGCACACGGCGGACCGTTTTCCCCAGCAGCTGGGAGATCACCGTGGTGCTGGACCACTCCGGCACCGTGCCGGACAGCACCGCCGGCTTTTCGCTCTTTGCCCGCTTTCCGGTGCCGCCGGTCTGCTTCTTTTCCGCCACCGGCGCCACCTCCTTTTTGCTCCGGCAGTGTGCCCCGCCGGTTTCGCTTTTCCGGTTTTGGTCGATTTCGTTTTTTTCGCCGCTCCTTTTTCGGCTTATACCCCCGTAGGGGGGGTATAACTTTCCCGGCATTTCAAAAAACCGTAACGTAACCGCCGGATTTTTTTCTGTTTTCACAGGGTAAAACGTCGGGCTTTCCTTGCCCCGCACGGCTTTTCCTGCTGGGGAGTACCTACACAGGGGGGTGTGGGGTCCTTAACGGGTGCCCTGGGTGCCCCTCGGCAAAGGCACCCAGGGCGGGAGGGTTAGGCCGGGCCGCCGCGTATGCACACGCCGCAGCGGCGCAGGGTGAAAGGAGGAAAGCCCCCGCGGTACACTCCCCGGCCATGGTGTGGAAAGCAAAGAACCACCGGCCTTTCGGCTGGTGGTTCTCGGTATTCGTTTCAGGGTTTCACCCCTGCGCTGCTTTCCATGCTATCAGTATAGCACGGTCAATAGTCCAAAAGCGTCCAAACTTTTCAGGGGCGATTATTCCGCCCGTGCGGCCCTGCCCGCTGCTGCTTCCGGGCCATGTATTCCTCCAGCAGTTTCCGGTTGCGCTTGTTCTCCAGGATTTTATCCAGGGCGGCGTTGTAGTAGTTGAACACATTGGACCGGCTCATGTAAAGGGCCTCCGCGATCTTATCCCAGCCCCGGCAATCTATGTGACGCATTTCCACCACGGTGCGCTCGGTGGAGTTGGCGGGTAATACGTCGATCAAATCCATAACGTTCAGGACGGCCTTGGCCATTTCCTCCCGCTGCTCCTCGATCCTGTCCTCAACTTCGGAGATCCGAAAGACAACGGACACGGATCCGTCCGTCTTTGTCGGCTTGGTCGGCGGCGTCAACCTGAACGCGGACCCCGTACTGGGCGCCCGCAGTTCGCTGGAAAGGACGCGGTGGCGCTCCTCCAGGATCCGCTTTTTCCCCACAGCCGTGTGGTACTGCTGCAGGTATTCCTTGACAGCCTCACGGCCCAGGGTTTCGTCCGTTGTCTTTTTGCTCATTCTCACACCTCGGTAATGTCGTACCCAAAACGGTCCTTTAGCATTTTCTTTTTCATGGCATACTTGGCCGTTCTGGTGGCCTTGCTCTTTACGTCCTCCACGACGAACTCCCAGGGCACCCCGCTTTGTTCTGCGTAGTATGGCGCATGACTTCCGTATAGCTGCCTGTTTGGCGGCTGGTAGTATGTAAAATCCGCCTTGTAGCGGATCGCCCGCACCCGCTTTCCCTCCGTGTCGGTAAACGCTTCCTGCAGGGTGAAATCCACCTGGAGGCGCAGATCGCGGATCTGCCCCCTTGCCTGGCGGGCAGCCAGAACGTCGAACCTGCGGGCCTCTTTTTGGCTGTCGAAATGCAGGACGGCCCCGGAGGCTGTCACCCGCTCGGTGGGGGTGTTGTGGTATTTCGTGCCCTTTGCCGGATCCTGCGGCGGCGCGGCGGGAGGTGCTGACCCCCGCCGCTGTTTCTGCTGCTCCATGTACTTTTTCATGGCCTGCTCCTGATATTTCGGCGGCAGGTCGGAAACGTTTATGGCCATTACGTTTTCCCCCGGCTTTCAAACTTTCGGAAGCGGTCTTTTATGCAATCGACGCAGGGGTGCAGGCAGCTATGAAAGCCGCGCTTGTTCGTGCCGTGAAAAACCCGCTTTTTGTATTCCCGGCAAATATGCGGTGGTTTCCCCATGGCCTTTTCCTGCTCCGCCTCCGTGCAACTCACGTTCCGGCAGTCGTTACAGTTCACAGGCGGCCATGGGCTAAATTCGTCCATGATAACAAACATTTTCTATTCCTCCGCCGCGTCCGGGATTTCCACATACTGCCACGACATGGGCGGACGGTCCAGGCCGAACTCTGCCAGAGGGCTGGGCGCGTCGAACTTCTCCGGTGACTGGACGATCCAGCCGGAAAGCCGCCTGCCTTTTGCGTATTTCAGCAGATCCTCACGCGGAACGCATGACATTTCTTCCAGGTCTTGCATGGTTCGGTATGATACTTCCCCAGGGCAAAGGAATTGACCTTGCACCGCTCCGGTGCCGCTGACGTACACCAGAACGGTCACGGGCCATTCAAGCCTTTCATTTTGCGGGTGTGTCTTTCGGATTTCCAACGTTTTTTCGCCGTCCAGGATCTTCTCCCACCACTCCGGTTTCATGCTCATAAGCACAGCCAGCATATTAACCTCCGTTCTTGCCGGGCAGCGGAATGATCCGGCATTTGTCCGTTGCGAACTCCGCCACATGGTAAAGCGCCATGCAGGCCAGCATGATGTCCGCCATAATGTCGTCCGCGTCCTCTTTCCCTCGCCCGTCCTTGTTCTGTTTCAGAAATCCAGCGGCCAGCACGTTCCCCAGTTCCTCCAGGTTCTTGGCTGCTTCCTGCCAGCGGTCTTTCGGCACGGTGTAACCGATCTCCACTTTCTCGGTGTTTTCCACGGCTCACACCTCCCAGGGGAAAGCAGAGGCAGGGAGATCCGGGAAATACTTCCGCAGATTGTCCTTGAAGAACACAGGGATCTCGTTCTCCTCGCAAAATGCCACGATGTTGTCCACCCACTCGCGGGCGGGCGTCACCTTGTCCGGTCGGTTGCCGGTTTCGGCGCCCAGGATCACCCACTCCGGTAAACCCTCCGCCGCGGCCATGTCCACCGGCCCCAGCAGCGGCTCCATGCTCCAAAAGCTGTTGATGTTCACACCCTGCATGACGTACATTCCCACCGCGTCCATGTTCGCCACGGTGCTGCCATACCAGAAATTGCTTTCGTGGGGCAGGAGGGCCAGGTGGTCCAACTCCAGATACCGGGCCGGGTTCTTTGTCAGGAACAAATAGCGGTGCTGGGGTGCCTTGCGGCAGGCGTCCAGCACCTCCACGATCCAGGAGGTGGGCACCCAGCGCCCAAACAGATCCGCCATGCTGCAAACAAACACGGTCTGCGGTTCCTTTGTGTTCTGCGGCTGGCCCAGGCGGTAGCGGTGCAGGGTAGGCTCGAAACCATACGGGTATGGCGTCGCCTTGATCTTCTCCGGCAGCACATGGAGGCCGCCGGCCAGCGGGGCCGGATCCTCCAGCCCTGCGTTGAAGCGTGTGGCCGTTCGCCTGGCGTAGCAGTACGGACAGCCATGGCGGCAGCCGGTTACGGGGTTCCAGGACATTGTGGCCCAGTCAATTTTCGTCTTGTTCATTCTTCGTCGCTCCTTTCGCTTTTCCACTCGTTCACTATGCACTCGTTACAGCCAAAACTCTGGCAGTACACGCAAATGTCCATGCCGTCGGCCATGGCCGCACGGACGATTGCCGGGAAATCCGGCAGGTTCACCTTGCGGCGCGGTTTCAGTTCCGCCAGAACGTCGCCCAGGTATTCCGACGCCTGCCAGTCGCCATAGATACGCGCCGGGGCTTCCTGTTCCTTGGTTTCCGGGTTCATAGTCCAGAGGGCAACACACCCGCCGTCCGGGTCATGCTCCCACCGCGCCGGCGTCTGGCTTATGATCTGCCCATCTGCGCCCCGCGTCGTCAGGCCTATGGTGGCCGTTCCTTTGGCTATGCAAATAATACTCATGCGCTTATTCCTCCCGTTCAAACCTGATTTTCATTTGCGCCGGGTACAGGTCAACCTCCGGCCTGCGCTTTCCGGTCCACCGGAGGCCGCCAGCTTGTCCCACGCACTTCCAGCCAGCTGCCCGGAGGCTGGCCCCGTTTTCACTCTCCATGATGTAGGTCACCAGGCGTTTATATCCCATGGCGCGGGCGGCTCTCCACGCGGCGGCGTAAAGCATGGAACAGGCATTGCGGGTTCCGTCTGTGCAGAGGCGGTTTACCTCCAGCGTCCACCCGTCGTCTAAATGCCGCGCCACAGGTCTGCCCACAATAGCCACGCCCACGATTTTCTCCCCGTCGGAACAGCCTATTGAAAACTTATGCCCCACCACAGGCCCGTGGTGCCGGTGGTTTTGCTCAACGTATGCGTTGGCCTCTTTCAACGTCATGGGGGTTATTTCAAGCATTGTCCGCCGCCTCCCGCTCCAATTCTGCGCGGAACCGCTGTTCCAGTTCAAACACGCCGCGCGGCTGTCCTTTGTAATAGCCTTTCATTGGCCTGTCTATTTTCCGTTGCAGGTCTTTCAGGCGCTCCCAGTATTCCGGCAGGTAAATACACATATTCCGCAGTTCCCGCAGGTTCTTGTTGCAGCAGCACCAGCACGAAACACGGTCCAGCACGTCATAAAGGCGGATCGTGCCCTCCAGCCACGAAAACCCGTTTTCATAGCAATATGCCAGGGCGTCGGCTTCCGTCATGCCCCACTCCGCCAGCGGGTGCAGTTTATACGGCTTCCGTTCTTTTTCCAGTCGCGGCGTTTCGTCGGCAGCTATGCCAACGTAAACCATAGCGTCCCGCGCCTCCGCGTACCTGTCTATGGCTTTTAGCTTCCCCGTGGTTCCCCAGCGGCAGAGGCCGCCACACCAGCCATAACCTTGGTGTGTGCCTTTCTGCTTACTGCAAACCGGCCTTTCCAGCATATCGAACAGGAACGGGTTTTCCGGCTCCAGTCTGGTGTACTTGATCCCCAACTGCTCCAGGCGGGGCAGCATTTGATCCCGCGTGTGGTAAATCGCCTCGAACTCCATTCCGGTGTCGTAGAAAACCACCTCGTTCAGCGGGTAGCCCTTGGCAATCAGCGTTAGGAGCATAGCCAGGCTGTCCTTGCCCCAGCTGACGCTTGCAATATGCCATTTCATTCCGTTTTTGCACCTCCAAACGCCGCCAGGTCGAAACAGGTCTGTTTCCCAACGTACTGGCACCACGCCCATTCCAACATGGCGCCGCGGCTGTCCTGGTAGCCCTGCATGAACAGAACCACGTCCGCCGCCTCCATCATGGCGAAACACAGGCGCATATAATCCACGGGGCGCAGCCCCTCCGGCGCCGTGGCGGGGTTCAGGACGATATGGCCCGCCGCCGCCAGCTTCTTTTCCACCTCTCGGAACTTGGCTTTATAACGCCTGTCCCCGGTGATCTTGCCTGATATGTAGATTTTCACAGAAAACCCTCCTATTCGTTGAAAATCTCGAAATACTCCTGGTATGGGTAACCGCTGATCTCATGCCACCCGCTCCGGCAGGCGGATCCGTCGTCGAACTTATACAGCACGGCGCCCTTTCTCGCTTTCGGGTCCTTTCTCCAACTGGACGCAGGCACGGCGGTGTATGTGATTTCCGGCTTGTCCATGTTCTGCGTTTTGCTGTACCGCTTCCCGCGCTTGCCGATCTCTCTGTACCTCTCCATGGTGGAACGGCTTTCTTTCATCAGGTAGGCGGCCAGCTTGTAGTGGTTGCCGCGCCTGTCCATAGGCTTGAAGCTGATACCTCCGCCGCCTCTTGGGACATTCTCCCACGCCTCCGTGATGATCTCCGGATCCATGCGGGAAATGATAACGTGAATGTGCGGGTTGGTCATGCGCTTGGTTTCTATGACCACCACGGCCTTGAACGTGATCCCGCGCTTTTTGCAGAGTTTCCGCAGGTTCCGCAGAAAAGCGGCCTTGTTCTCCAGGATCTCCTCGAAAGAACTGTCCTTGACGTAGTAGTGTAGAACGGCGTGGAGATCCCTATGGCCGAAATTGGCGTTTATATCCCAGCGCAGGTGTTCCTCTGCCACCCGCTCGTTGATCCGCTCCTGCTTCTCGGTGGTGTGGCCGGTATTTGGGCCGCGCTTCACTCCTTTGGTGTGAACCCGGAAAGATTGCATTTTCTTGTGTTCGACACACGGACCAGCTTTCACCACCCTATGAACGTAGGCCATGGGTGCCTCCTTTTCTGCTGCTGGTCACTTTACTAATCACTCTTACCGGCGCTATACGGGGCCGTGGCCCCGTCGCTTTTTCCGGCTTGTATTCCGTCCGGGAACCTGATATAATATAGGTATATCGGACGGTTTTCCGTCGTCTATATTGCCACCTGCGCCGTGTTGACAGCACCGGGCGCAGGTGGCTTTTCTTTTTATGCCAGGTAATCCTTGGCCATTTCCAGCAATTCCGCCGCGTGTTCCTGGTCAATGATTTTGACCTTGCCGGGCTTCTTCGGATCTGCGTCGATGGCCCAGCACGTTTTCTTTGCCAGTGTTTCCAGCTTGTTCAGTTCCTTGTCCAGCCTGCTTTTGTAATAGTCCTGTTCTTTACGCCAGGCCACAAACTCCATGAACTCCTCTGCGGTCATATTTACAGTTACTTCCACGGTGCCCTCCTTACGGCGTGGCCGCTGCTATTCTGTCAGCTGCCATTTGTGCATAGTCGGGGTTGATCTCGCAGCCTATGAAATCGCGCCGCAGGCGCTTGGCCACCACTCCGGTGGTGCCGCTCCCGGCGAACGGATCCAGGACCGTGCCGCCCAATGGGCTGCCTGCTAAAATACAGGGTTCAATCAGCTTTTCAGGAAACACGGCAAAATGGGCGCCGCGAAAGCCGTTTGTGCTTACGGTCCACACGTCCCGCTTGTTCCGGCGGCCCGTCTGGTTTTCTCGGTTCCCGTGGCTCTCGCGCTCCACCTGGGCGCTGTTGTCGTGTGCCCGCCCGCCGGTGTAGGCACCGCCGCCGCGGAACGTCCTGGCGTTTCCCTTGGTTGATATAACGGGTTCGCTGATTGCCGCCGCGTCGAAATAATAGCGTTCCGATTTGGAAAGCAGGAAAATATATTCGTGGCTCTTGGTGCAGCGATCCCGGACGCTCTCTGGCATACAGTTGGATTTGTTCCATATAATATCCTGGCGCAAATACCACCCGTCTGCCCGGAGGGCAAAAGCCAGCTGCCAGGGAACGCCGATCAGGTCTTTGTATTTGTAGCCCCGCGGCGTATGCTTTGCCGTGTGGCCGCAGGAATTACGGGTGTTCGTCGGCGGCTGGCTTCCTGATCTGGTGGCGTAACTGTCGCCCATGTTCACCCATATGGTTCCGTCTGCCCGCAGAACCCGCCGGACCTCACGGAAAACGGAAACCAGCGATTGCAGGTATTCCTCCACGCTGGCCTCGTTTCCGATTTGACCCGCCGCGCCATAATCTCGCAAATTATAGTAGGGTGGGGAGGTGACGCAGGTATGGACGCTTTCGGGCGGTAAATGCCGCAGTTGCTCCAGCGCGTCGCCCGTCAGGATTATTTCAGCCATTGGCGGGCGCCTCCATTCCCACAGGTTCCGGCAGGCGCCAGTCCTCTGCGCGAACTTGGAAAGCGTCGCCCAGCTGCACGGTGTCCGGGAAATTGTGCTGTGTGGTCTGTACGGCGTATTTGTCGATCTCGGTTGCATAATAGGCGGTGATCTCCGCGCCCAGCTTGTCCAGCGCGATATGGCCGCAGCTCATGCCGTCGTACATGGAAAGCACTTCCACCGGCTCCTCCGTCAGCCCGGTAAAATGGCTCATAATGTGGGCAATCACGTCCACGGTCCAGCCGTTGCCCAGCATTTTATACGCTTGGGTGTCGCTGACGGGAAAGGCGTATGTGTCCGGCACGGTCTGGAGGCGTTTACATTCCGTCACGGTCAGCTTGCGAATGATGTAAAATCCGTCTGCCAGTTTAATGGGGTATGTCTTTCCTTTGATGGTGATCCGCCCGCCGCGAACCTCATAGACAGGCATTTGCTTTCCGTCCGCCGCCTCAATCACCAGGCGGCTTTGGTGTCCGGTTGCGGCCACGTCGTTGCTTTTCTGGTCGTCCCTCATTTCAAAGGCCGAACCGTTTTCGCGCCCGCGCCACGCCATACCGGCAGGCACCGCATACAGGCCGGTAGCTGCTCCGTCAGCCCCGCCGCCGTTTGGTCTTGCCTGGAGGGAAACGCTTTTCCCGTCCGTGCTGTATATGCGGCGGCTTTGGCTGGTGCCCACTTCGCCGTCCTTGTTCGGCATGGCGCCGACGCGGACGGGGACGGCGATCATATTGTCTTTCTGAACGGTTGTCAGGCAGTTGGTTTTCTGCGGTTCTTCGTTTACCTCGAAATACTGGAAATGTGGGATTGTTTCGTTATAATCGTCGCGGTGCCCCTGTTCGTTGATCCTGCGTCCCACGATACGCCCCGCCGCAGGAACAGGAATAGCCACACGGGTTTTGCGATCCACGGTATTTCCCACCAGGTTGCGGATCCCGTCTTTGTAGTAGGTAGCCCGCAGGCATTGGGCTTTCCCGTCCACGGTTTCGTTTACAGGTTCCGGCACAGGTACGGCATAAAGCCCGGTTTTTGCTCCAGCGCCACCGCCGTTCCCACATAATGCCGTGGCTTTTCCGTCAGGGGAATAGACTTTGTACTTCTTACTGGTGTCAAATCTGGTTTCCGCCGCTGCGCTCTCAATTTCGCCAATTCGTACAGGTTCCGCGGCGCCATTCCGCTGGTGTCCGGAAACCATGTCGTCCGCCGTGGTCCCGCCAGTTGTGGACAGCAGGGCATACCCTTTTTCTTTCCAGCAGACACCACTTTCCAGAATGTCGCGCAGGAGGATCCCACGGTCCACCGGCTGCTCCACCGCCACCTGGCTGTATGTGCCGTCCGGGTTCCGTCTGCCCGCCCAATACAGGCGCTGGCGGTTTTGTGCGCTCACCAGGGCGCTGTTAATCAGGACAGGCTCCACGCCTAACTCCGCCGTGATCTGCGCCCGGATAGCGGGCGACATACTTTTATTGTTTTCGTACAGGAAAAAATCCGGCTGGTACTTATCCCGTGCAATACGGTAATTCAAGAACAGTTCCCAGCCTATGCCGCTGGCTTCGGTTTCGCGGTTCTTCGTCTGCGCGATACTCCAATGTGTGCAGGGGCTTCCGCCGATCAGTATTTTCATTCTTTCGCCTCCAATTTCGCCGCCAGGGCCTCAATGGTGGCCGCCGCTTCCTCCAGTTCCGTGGCCAGGAGGTTCCGGCCAAAACGGTCCCGCTGGTGCATGGCCTCCAGGCGGAGGTCTGCGGCCTGCCGCTTATATGGGTTCGTGCTGTCGGTCTTAACCGGGCCGCTGCCGGTGTATGCCCGTTTCAGCCACCAGGTAGGGCTATTCCGTTCAGCTTGGTGGGCGCAGTTTTCAGCGTCGCAGTTCTCCGCGTCGCAGCTGTCGCAAAATACCCGGTGGAAATCGTCGTCCCACGGGCCGGACAGGATAGGGAGGGCGCCCAGGAAGTCCCCCAGGGCCTCCGGGGAGGCCGTGATCCTTTCAAAGTTATTCACCGCCCGGCCTCCTCTTTGTGGAGGTCCACACCCTCCAGGGCGTTCCACACGGCCCGCTCCCATTCCTTTGCCCAGCCGGAACAGGCTTTCCGTACTGCGTTAATCACCACGGCCTCGCCGTCGGCCTCCCACAGCAGGCGATCCTTGTCGATCACGTCCGCGCCGATATGCTCCGCCGGATCCCGCTCGATCATGTCCACCAGGTACAGGGGAACGCCCCAGCAGGCACCGCCGCCAGGCGGCTGGTAAATCTGGAACCCCTGCATAATCACCGGCACCATGGTGACCTCCTCGCCGCGGTCACCGCCGCGCCAGTGGTCCATATCGTCCGCCGCCGTTTCTCTCAAAACCAGTTGCGGCTCCGTGTCCTTAATGATCGACGTGGGCATATCTCGCTCCGGGATCATGCCCATGTGTTCCACGATGGTGGCCAACACCTTGCGCGGCAGCAGGGCGCGGTTGGCCATAGCAAACCAGTGATCCGTGTAAATGGCCACGTCGTTGCCGGTGTTCAGGACGGTGTACCCGCCCGCTTTGTAGGCTCTTTTGATGGCGCGGATCAGCCCGCCCTCGTTAATCAGCATTTGAAACCCTCCTTTTATATAAGGTGCGGCATAGGCACCGGCCTTTCCTCCTTGTCGGCCCTCCACACCTCTGCGTCCCGTATTTCTGTC
>ULKY01011350.1_pt1 | contig 33627 bp, 31 predicted proteins | sample 1951261 | NCBI WGS metagenome assembly ULKY01 (sample SAMEA4835511, study PRJEB28245) | human gut metagenome | biome: gut microbiome; material: fecal sample | place: Denmark | collected 2008 | reverse complement strand
CCTCGTCGTGGAACCCGTCGGCAAGCCGCAGCCACTCCTTCCTGACCCCCGTTTCTGAAAACCCGGCGTTGCGGAAAAGTGCGAGGCTCGCCGCATTTCCGGCTTCGACGCTGCACCATAACTGGTGCAGGTGCAGCATGTCGCGGGCATAGCTGCATACGGTCTCCACCGCATCGGCGGCATAGCCTTTGCCGCGTTGTGCCGTATCGTGGATCAGGATGCCGACGCCCGCACGGAGATTCACCGGATCCAGGTCGAACAGGTCGAGCGCCCCGACGGGGAGGCCTTCCGGGGTTTCGATGATAAGCCGCTGCTGGCGGGTTTGGAAAATGTCGAATTGCTGCCCTTCGATGAACCGTTCCAACGTATGGCGGGAAAAAGGCGCCAGCGTACCGCTGACGCCCCATATCTGGGTGTCGTTTTCCCAGGCGTACATCAGCTCGATGTCTCCCGGTTCGAGGGCTCGCAGCCGCGTTGTCCGGCCTTCGAGGTTCATCAGATGCCGATGATCTTGTTGCGGATGAGCATTGCCACACCCCATGCGTTCGCGTTCTCGGTCATCTTCGATACGCGGAATTTGGTGTCCTTGTATACGAGGTTGAGCGAATATTTGTTGGTTGCAGACTTGAGGGGGAGCATGATGTAGTCGCCTGCGGCGGCCATGTTGCCGCCGACGATGACCGTCTCGGGGTTGAACGTGTTGATGAGGAAGGCCACGGCCTTGCCGACTTTTTCGCCGGCCTCCTCGATCAGCTCGATCGAGAGGTTGTCGTCGTTCTTCGCCGCGGCGATGATGTCGTCGATATGGATGCTCTTCTGCTGGTCGTACTTCTCCTTGAGGATCGTATTGACGCCTTTCTCGATCAGGTGGCACATCTTGTCCTCGATGGCGATACCCGAAACCTCGGTTTCGAGGCAGCCCTTTTTGCCGCACGAGCAGATGATCTCGTTGTCGAAAAACGGGATGTGTCCGAATTCACCGGCGAACCCGCTTTTCCCGTAGTAGAGCTGCCCGTCCACAACGATTCCGATTGCCACGCCGCGCCCCATGTGCAGGTAGAGCACGTTGCTCTCATCCTTCGACTTGCCGCACGTGTACTCCGCATAGCAGCGGGCGCGGGTGTCGTTTTCGAGCAGCACGCGCAGCCCGACGCGCTCTTCGAGCACTTCGCGCAGCGACTGTTCGCTGGAGGTGAAATATTTGTAGCTGCGGCCCGTGTCGGGATTCACGCGCCCCGTCATGCAGACGCCCAGCCCGAGGATCTTGCCCCGGTCGATGCCGCAGGTGGCGATGAAGTTCTCTATGTTGGAACAGATGCGCTCGAAACACTGCGGGCGATCCTGCAACTCGAAGGTGTAGTCGTATTCCTCCTTGATGATGTTGTTCTGCAGGTCGGTGATCAGGAACGTCATGTTGTCGCGCCCGACGTTGATGCCTGCGAAATAGATTGCCGAATTGGCCAGGCCGAATATGTTCGGCCTGCGTCCGCCCGGGGTCTCCACCTTGCCCAGATCCGTTACGATGTTCTCATCGACCAGTTCCTGCACCAGCTTGGTAATGGTCGGGACGCTGATATGCAGCTCTTTGGTCAGTTCCGAGAGCGTACATTCGCCGTTCACCGCCATGTAGGCGATGATGTTGCGCTTGATGATACTGTTCTTGTGCGAAATACCCTTCAGGGCATCGTCTTCGTGTTTGTTGAAAAATTCGGTGAGTGATGTCATCCGTCCTGTCTCATTTTTAACTAAACCTTTGCAAATATAATAAGTATATTTAAAAAACGCAACATGTTTTTAATAAAATTTAATAAATTTTGTTTCAAAACACATTAAAATAAAAGGAACGGACTGATTTTCAGTCCGTTCCTTTTTGTTTTGCGGCTTTTTAGACTATAATGCCGATTTCGATTCTACGACGGCTTCGGGGTTTACCTTCCTGATAAGGCCCTGCAATACGGTGCCGGGGCCGAGCTCGGTGAATTCCGTCACGCCGTCGGCGAGCATGTTCTTTACGATGTATGTCCAGCGTACCGGGGCGGTCAGCTGTGCGATCAGGTTGGCCTTGATCTGGGCGGGATCCGTGTAGGGCTTCGCGTCGACATTCTGGTAGATCGGGCATACGGGTGTCTGGAACGGAGCCTCGCTGATCGCCTTTTCCAGTTCCTGCTTGGCAGGCTCCATCAGCGGCGAGTGGAATGCGCCGCCTACGGGCAGGCGCAGGGCGCGGCGCGCACCGGCGGCCTTGGCTTTTTCGCAGGCTGCGTCGACGGCTTCCACGGCACCCGAGATCACGAGCTGGCCGGGGCAGTTGTAATTGGCCGCTACGACGATGCCGTCGACCGATGCGCAGATTTCTTCGACTACGTGGTCTTCCAGGCCGAGGATGGCGGCCATCGTACCGGGCTGTGCCTCGCAGGCGGCCTGCATGGCCATGGCACGCTTCGAGACGAGCTTCAGGCCGTCTTCGAACGAGAGGGCACCGGCCACGACCAGGGCCGAGAACTCACCCAGCGAGTGTCCTGCGGCAGCGTCGGGTTTCACGCCGAGCGCCTTGGCCATGATTACCGAGTGAAGGAATACGGCGGGCTGCGTCACTTTGGTTTGCTTGAGTTCGTCGTCTGTGCCGGCGAACATGATGTCCGTGATACGGAAACCGAGGATTTCGTTGGCTTTTTCGAAAAGTTCCTTTGCTTCGGGGACGTTGTCGTAGAGGTCTTTGCCCATACCGACCGCCTGTGCACCCTGTCCGGGAAATACGTATGCGTGCTTCATAATTTTTTGCTGAATTTTTGTTAGCGCCGGCAAAGATACGAATTTATTTTTTAACTTTGCACCGCAATGGTTCACAAAGGGCCGGGCAAGGCCCCGTGTGATTAAATGGGAATGCCGTGAAATTCGGCAGCAGTTCCCGCTGCTGTAAGTTCCGTCTATTGCCGCACACTCTTTAGCCACTGGCTTCGGCCGGGAAGGCGTTGCGGCTGGAACGAGCCAGAAGACCTGCCTTGCATCTCCCGGTGGGAGGATCCTTATTTTCGGGCTGGCTCTGCGGAGAACGGAGCGCTTCGGACGGAGGCACGGCAGTGCCGGACGTTTGTTGTGAGGACAGGCATATTATATATATGTGCAGTCCGGTTGCGTAAAATGGTGGATTCGATTCCCGGGGTTCGGAACCGGATTTTTTTATTTTATGCACATAAAACAAACGAAAGATGAAAAAACTTCTCCTTTTAGCCTTTGCGGCTTCGGCTTTAGCCGCCTGCTCGGACGACGACAAGATGCCGACCCCCCCCCAGCTCGAAACAATATCTTTCAGTGAGGTGGAACTTGGTGCCGACGGATACCTGTGGGGTAAAACTCTGGCAACGGATGTAGACGGCTCGTTGGAGTTCGAAGGCGTGATTTACAAAGAAGGAACTGCTTCGTTCCTCTCTTATTTCTCGGATTTCGGCGGTGTCTGGGACACGTGGTGCAAATTCGCGATGTCTGCCTGTCATGACAAAACGACTTTCGGGACGGATAACCAGTTCAGCGTTTATACGACGGCTGATGACGGCCAGAACAAGTTCGCCGTTGCATACGATATGAAAGGTATGGGCCCGGGTTATTCGTTCAGCCCGGCCATCGAGTTTTCGACGGTTATTACTCCCGTGTCGCTTCGTATTGCCAATAATACGTGGACATATCTTTACCTCACCGATACTAAATACAGCGACTTCAGTGTTGCGATTATCGGTTTCAACGGTGAAACCGAAACGGGGATGATTGAGGTGCCGTTGGCATCGGACAACAAGGTCGTAGCTGATTGGAAGAACGTAGGGCTGGATAAATTGGGAGCCGTGACCAAAATTGTTTTCTCTGTTGAGTGCGATGATGTGATGGCGCCGACTTATTTCTGTATTGATGATTTCGCTTATACCGAATAACTATTTTGAGATGAAAAATATTTTTTGGATTATTGCGGCTGCATTTGCCTTTGTAGCCTGCTCGGACGACGACGGCCCGTGCGAGAAACCCTTTGACGGCGAAGTAGTATCATTCGAGGCCTCCGAACATCTGCTCGACGCCATGACCGGCGACGACGTGAAGCTCGGCCCCGTTACGATGTCCCTGATGGGAATGGGGGATTATACCTATGCGAACGCTTTTTGTGCGAAGCAATACGCTGTGGGTGCGGATTTCGACGGCATGCTCTTTTCGACGGCAGACCAGAATCTGGTTTTCAACGCCTATTATTCATCGCTATACGACGGGTGGGGCGGCATCGGGCTTTCGCGGATGCCCGACCGGAATGCGGCCGCTCCCTCCAGCAAGCAGCAGTTCTCCGTGTGGGCGGACGGCGGTGCCAACGGTACGGAAACCTATGCCGTATTTTACGATTCCAACTCGCCGACGGAAATGTATCCCGAATACCTGAGTGAGTCGGGTTATCCGACCATCGACCTGGTGGAGCCGCGCATCGTCGCCCACCTATACATCGCCAATTCGACCTGGGTATACAATTATTTCACGGGGGCGGATACCGACAGTTTCCAGGTGAAGATCACGGGGTCGCTCGGCGGTGTGGAAAAGGGGAGCATCACGGAAACGCTCGTCGCCGGGAAATCGAAGCTGAGCGGATGGCGCAAAGTCGACCTGTCGTCGCTGGGTGCGGTGGACAAGCTGGTATTCAAGGCGGTCTGCGACTATCTGGCAGATCCGACCTATTTCTGTGTCGACGAGATCGGGTTGCTGAAACCCGATGCCATGTAATTTGGGCCCGGCTATTTGGAGATTAGTATGGCTCTGGCAATTCCCCGTACGGCCTGCCTGCCGTGCGGGGAATTTTTTGCCGCTTCGCCGGTGTCTGATTTCGGCCGGGGCGGTTGCCGGACGGGTGTTTGCTGACCGGGCGGTTGCCGGCCGGAACTGTTGTTCGGTGGGCTGTTACCGGATCGGTGCTTGCTGTCCGGGTGCTTGTCGGCCGGGCTTGCCGGGGGACGTCCGGCGCAATAGCAGCAGCAGGCCGGGGCCGCCGTCGGGAACCGAAAAAAATCCCCGCAGGCCGATGCCCGCGGGGATTCGTTATTCAGAGTCAGTCCGGATTCAGATCAGGTTGTCTTTTTCGATGTCCTTGAAATAACGGTAGGTGCCGACCTTCAGTTCCGCGGTCGCGGGTTCGTCGCATACGACGATCCCGTGGGGGTGTACCTGCATGGCCGAGATCGTGCAGACGTGCGAGTAAGGGCCTTCCACACACTGCTGCAGGGCACGGGCTTTCTTATGCCCGAGGGCGAGGATCAATACCTGTTTCGCATCGAGCACGGTGGCTACGCCTACCGACATGGCCTGCTTGGGTACCTTGTTCACGTCGTTGTCGAAGAAACGCGAGTTCACGACCAGCGTGTCGTAGGTCAGCGTCTTGACGCGGGTGCGCGAGTTGAGCGACGAGAACGGTTCGTTGAAGGCCAGGTGCCCGTCTTCGCCGACACCGCCCAGGAAGAGGTCGATGCCCCCTGCGCGGCGGATTTTCTCCTCGTATTCGTCGCATTCCTTCTGCAGGTCGGGGGCGTTGCCGTTGAGGATGTTGACATTGGTCGGGGTGATGTCAACGTGGTTGAAAAAGGTGTTCCACATGAACGAATGGTAGCTTTCGGGATGCTCTTCCGGGAGCCCGACGTATTCGTCCATGTTGAACGTGACGACATCCTTGAACGATACTTTCCCGGCTTTGTTCAGGGCGATCAGCTCCTTGTACGTCGTCAGAGGGGTTGAACCCGTCGGCAGGCCCAGCACGAACGTGCCTCCGGCAGCCTGCTTCTTGTTGATCTGCCCGACGATGTAATGCGCCGCCCAACGGCTGGCATTTTCCTGTGTGTCTTCGATAATGAGTCGCATAAATTTTTCGGTTTATCGGTTTGTCTGTTCATTCTTCATTCGGACGGGGCGTCAGAACATCTTGACGAACACCTCGATCGCCTGGTATTCGGCCATGCCGAGCTTGTCGTAAAGCTGCGCCGTGTTCTGCGTACGCTCTTCGGCGCGCTGCCAGAACTCGCGCGGGTCGCTGCCCGGGAAGGGCATGATGTCCTTCTGCGAGAGGTGGCGGTAGATGGCGTGGCGCTTCATGATCAGCTCGTCGGGCGACAGCGGCACCGCCATGTCGACCATGCCCAGATCCCATTCCATCCATGCACCGCGGTAGAGCCACAGGTGGCATTCCTTGAGCCATTCGTCGTCCCTGACTACGTCCAGGGCGCCGAGTACGGCCTCCATGGCCGTGCGGTGTGTCCCGTGCGGGTCGGCCAGGTCGCCTGCGGCATAAATCTGGTGGGGTTTCACCTCGCGCAGCAGCTTGACGATGATGTCGATGTCCTTCTCCGTAAGCTGTCCCTTCTTGATGCCGCCCGTTTCGTAGAACGGCAGGTTGAGGAAGTGGGCGTTCGTGTCGGGGTTCAGGCCGAACGAGCGGACGGCGGCGCGTGCTTCGGCGCGGCGGATGGCACCCTTGAGGTCGAGCAGCGGACGCGGTTCGGGTTCGCCCTTCTTCTTGCCGGCGATGATCTTCTCGACCTCGGCGTAGTGGTCTCCGAAGCCCAGTTCGCGGGCCGTGTCGATGTTCTGCAGCACGACGTCGTCGTGTACGGCCACGTTGCCCGAAGTTTCGTAGGCTACGTGTACGTCGTGTCCCTGCTGCACGAGGCGGATAAAGGTACCGCCCATCGAGATGACGTCGTCGTCGGGGTGGGGCGAGAATACCACCACGCGCTTGGGGAACGGTTCCGACGGTACGGGGCGTGTCGAATCGTCGGCGTTGGGCTTGCCGCCCGGCCAGCCCGTGATGGTGTGCTGCAGGTCGTTGAACACGTCGATGTTGATCTGGTCGTAGGCGCGTCCCTGTTCGAGCAGCTCGCCCAGCGAGTTTTCGATATAATCCTTGTAGGTGAGTTTCAGGATCGGCTTCTGTACCACGCCGCACAGCCATACTACGGCCTTGCGCGTGAACTTGGGCGTCCATTTGCAGGGGCCTACCAGCCACGGTGTCTGCTCGCGCGTAAGCATCTGTGCGGCATTTTCGTCGATCACCACCTCGATATTGGGGTGCATCTGCAGGTTCGAGGCAGGCACCTGGCTGGTGACTTCGCCTTCGACGACCTTCTGGACGATCTTGGCTTTCTCCTCGCCCCACGCCATCAGGATGATCTTCTCGGCGCGCATGATCGTGTCGATACCCATCGTGATGGCCATCTTCGGCGTGTTTTCCAGGCCGAAGAACGCCCCGGACTGGATTTTGCGCGTGTTGTGGGTCAGCTGAACCAGCCGCGTGCGCGATTTGGCATACGATCCCGGTTCGTTGAAGCCGATCTGCCCGTCCTCGCCGACGCCGATGATCATCAGGTCGATCTTGCGCACCGAGTGGTCGTACGATGCGCAGTATTCGGAAATCCTGGCTTCGGGTACCGTGCCGTCGGGGATGTGGATATTTTCGGGCAGGATGTCGATATGGTTGAGGAAATCCTCGTGGATGCGGAAATTGCGGCTCTGCTGTTCGGTCGAGCGGATCGGGTAGAACTCGTCGAGGCTGAATACCGCCACGTTGCGGAAGCTGACGATCCCCTCCTCGTGGCGTTTGACCAGTTCGCGGTACAGCCCGAGCGGGGTGCGCCCGGTCGTGAGCCCCAGCACAAACGGCTGCGACTCCTCGTAAACCTCGTTCGAGCAGTGGATTTCGTTATACGTGCGGATTGCCTTCACGATGGTGTCGGCGACGTATTGCACGCCCAGGTACTCGTTTTCATAAACCGTCGTGTGGATCTTTTCGTAACGGTGGATGATGTCGCGCGGAGCCGATACTTCGATCAGGCCCCCGTCTTTGGGAAGTGAATATTTGTTGTTCATATCTTTGAAAATTTAATTTGTTCGAAAAATTCCGGCAGGTGGAAGTCGGGCTTCGGAGCCGCGATCGGCTTCCACGACAGGAAATGGGGCTGCGAGAGTTTGTCCCCGCATTTGTAGAGGTTCACCTTCGCCTTCAGTCCGCTCCAGTCCGTCAGCGAGTGCATGAACAACGCCTGCGGCGGGATGGCCAGCACTACCGACCAGCGGTTGTCGCCCTCGTGTTCGGGGAAGGGGCGCGGCCCGAGGCTCGGGTTGCGCAGGATGCTTTCCATGACCCGGGGCGTGGCATGTGTGGCGTGTTCGCGCTCTCTGCGGAACCCCGCGAGCAGACGCCCGATGCAGGTGCATTCGAAATTGTAGTAGTAGCCGCTGTCGTCGGGGGCGATGAAGAACTCCACGCACGAATCAGTCCAAACTTCCCCGTTATCCTCCGTGACGCGGGCCATCGTCCATTGTTCCCTGACGTCGAAGCGCAGCATCAGATAGGCGCCCGTGTGGAACATGCGGAACGAAACCTCCGGTGCATAGGGATATTGCTCCGGCCAGTTGCAGCAAGCTACCGGCTGCGGTTCGATGCTGCCGAAAGCGGTCTCGACGGCCCGTTTGTCGGCCGGGACGACGCCTGTTATTTTCCGTATCTCCATGATTGTTTTCCCCTCCCTCTTTTGCTGCATCGTCTTTTCCGGTTTATGCGTTTTTATGCGTTGCGGTATTTCGCCGCGATCCCGTCCACGATGCGGCACATTTCGCCGTAGTGTTCCTCCATGCTTTGCAGCAGGCGGTACTGGGCGTGGGTGCGTACGAGGTTGTGGTCGGGGTATTTTATCTTGTAATAGGTGTCGCCGTCGATGTAGTCCATCAGGAAGCGCAATACCTGTTCGAACGTGATATACCGTGCCGAGAAAGCCAGGTGGCCGATTTCCGTCTCGGTGAGCTGCGCCGCACGTTGCGAGAGGTATCCGTCGGTGTAGGCGCTGAACATTTCGGGCGAAATGCCGACGCGCGACAGGTCGCGGTCGTCCTCGTCGCCCGTGTTGGCGTAAGAGCGGATCGCGTCGCCGAAATCGTTGAGCGACGTGGAGGCCATCACCGTGTCGAGGTCGATGGCGCAGAGCACCTCGCCCTGTTTGTCGAACAGGATGTTGTTGATCTTCGTGTCGTTGTGCGTCACGCGCGTAGGGATCGTACCGTCCTCGACCTTCGACCAGAAAGAGAGCATCTCGGCGCGCCGCGACTCGATCCAGCCGATCTCCTCCGCGAGGTGTATTCTGCGCCCTGCGGCATCGCGGGCCAGGGCGGCGTCCCATTGTCCGAAACGGTGGCGGATGTTATGGAACCCTTTGATCGTCTCCGCCAGCGGTTCGGTGAAATCGTCCAGCTGGGACTGGAATTTCCCGATGCCTTCGCCGCCCTTGCGGGCCAGCTCCGGGGAGTCGGCCTTGTTGTAAGCTATCGTGTCGTCGATGAAGACCGTCGCGGCCCAGTATTCGCCTTCCGCGTCGACGTGGTACAGGTGCCCGTCCTTTGCCGGGACGACGGTCATCACCTCGCGCCGCGGGTCGCCTCCGGCCGCAATGACGCCGCGGCGGATGTGTTCCGTGACCCGGCGGATGTTGTCCATCATGGCCGGCACGTCGGGGAAAACGGCCTTGTTCTTGCGTTGGAGGATGTAGTCGGGGGCATCTGCTTCGGTGCGGACGATGAATGTGTCGTTGATGAATCCTTCGCCCAGTGAGTCGATGGCCGTGACGGGGCCTTCCAAGGCGAAATGCGATGCGATCTCTCTTAAATTCTCCTTCATGGCGTACGATTTTCTGCTGTTTCCGCGCTATTACGGTTGCACACCCCAAAGGTACTAAAAAGAACGCAGTCCTGCAACGGAATCGCGTAAAAATAAAACTTTTTTCTTTTGATGAGGTTTTTAGTAAGTATTTTTACGATCGGATGTTTTGTTACTCATTGAATTTACAACTATGCCGCTTGACCGAAAATAAAATCCCCGGCAATTATCGGCTGCCGGGGATTTTTCGACGACGGGTGTTGCCTGTTTATTTGATGTAGCTGGTCAGCATTTTCAGGTTTCCCCCTGGAATCACGCGGAGCGATTTTACCGTGGCGGGGAGCAGCACGGTCTCTCCCTGGTGGATCGGCATTTCGTTGCCCGAGTCGTCGCAGAGTGTTCCCTTGCCTTCGACGCAGATCACGACGACGAACGAATCCAATGCCGAATAGTCGATGGTCTGCGCTTCGGTCAGGTCGTAGAGCGAGGTGGTGAAATAGGGGCACGACACCAGTTCCACTTCGCGATCCTGCGCCTTCTGGTAATGCGTCCGGTAATCGGGCAGTACGGTGTAGTCGATGGCGCCCTTCGCCAGTTCGGTGTGCAGCTCGCGGGTGTTGCCGTCGGCATCCTTGCGGTTGAAATCGTAGATGCGGTAGGTGATGTCTGAGGTCTGCTGTATCTCGGCGATAAACGCCCCGGCTCCGATGCTGTGAACGCGTCCGGCCGGCAGGAAAAAGAGGTCGCCGGGGTGTATTTCATATTCGGCGAGCAGGTCGGTGATGGTGTTGTCCGCGACGCTGGCTTCGTACTGGGCAGGCGTCACCTGCTTGGCGAATCCCGAGCGCAGGCGTGCGCCTTTGTCGGCGTCCACGACGTACCACATCTCGGTCTTGCCTTTCGATTTGTGGCGCTCCCATGCCAGTGCGTCGTTCGGGTGCACCTGGATCGAGAGATCCTGCCGTGCGTCGATGAACTTGATCAGCAGCGGGAACTCCTGCCCGAAGCGTGCTGCATTGGCCTTGCCGAGCAATGCCGCGCCGTGGCGTGCGATCAGCCCGGGCAGGGTGGTGCCCGCCTCGGGGCCTCCCGCTACGACCGATTCGTTACCCTTGACGCCCGAAAGTTCCCAGCTTTCGCCGACCTGCTTCTGGTCGGAGGCGATGTGCTTGTAGGGGACGATCTTTTCGCCGCCCCAGATTGTCGATTTGAGAATGGGTTGGAACTTATACATAATTTTTTATTCCCTGATGCTGTAAAGAATTATTGTTGTTTCTGTGCGTCGAGCTGGCTCAGGGCGAATGCGTAGGCACCCACCGAGATGGCATTGCTCGCCCCGAGTTTCGAGATCATGACTCCGATGCGTTTCTGGGGGTCGTATGCCACGTAACGATCCGTGCCGTAAACCTTCAGCGCACGCTGGTCGCCCTTGGCGAACTCCTTGAATTCTTCCTCGTTGTCCAGGTCGTAGACCTTCATCTGCACGCGGTTCAACTCCTCGCCCGTGATGGTGTGCATCTTGCCGCGCAGTTCTTTCAGCAGACTGGGCATGATGTACTTGCGGGCTGCGGTGATGCCGCCGCCGATGACGATGAGCCCGTCCACCAGCGTCACGGCCGTTGCCATGGCGTCGCCGGCGATCTCGCCCAACTCGGCGAAGGCCTGTTTGGCCGCTTCGACATCGCCGGGACGTTTGCCGTCGGCGATCTCGCAGATGTCCTTCGGCTCGAACGCGTGTTTTACGTCGCCCGAGACCTCGCCGTAGACCCGCTTGATGGCGCGTACTGCCACGCCGTCCTCGACGATGATGTCGGGCATCTTCTTGTGTTTGAGGCAGAAGGTCTCGACACACGAGTTGTCGCCGCGGTTGAGTTGATTGTTGACCACCACACCGATGCCGAAGCCCGTGCCGAAGGTGTAGCCCACCAGGTTTTTGTAGCGTTTCGGGCAGCCCAGGGCTTCGAGCTTGGCGTTTACCTCGGGCAGGGCGCCGCCCAGTGCTTCGCCATAGGCGAACAGGTCGCCGTCGTTGTTGATGAATACCGGAATGCCGAATTTGTATTCGAGGAAGGGCCCCAGCGCCACGCCTTCGCGGAACGAGGGGAAATTGGGCAGGTAACCGCCGATGATGCCGTTGGGATAATCGGCCGGGCCCGGGAATGCGAAGCTGATGGCGACGGGTTTGGCCTCCAGTTTGTCGATCACGGCCTGGAAGCCTTCGACCATCGTTGCCAGGCATTTGTCGAGGTCGTCCGCATTCGACGGCATGGTGATGGGTTCGACGATGAATTTGTTGGCCTGCATGGCTCCGAACACGAGGTTCGTACCTCCGGCATCGAGAGTGATGACCACCCGGTTGTCGTATCTGTACATGGTTGCTATTTATTTGTTGGTTTCAGCATTTTTCTGCGCAGGAATCGGCCATGCGGTGCGTGCGGTTCATGCGGTGCGAGCCCTTCCCCGATCCTGCGGTTGCACCCGGTTGCGGAACCCCGGCTCCCGGAATCCGGTTGCGGACAGGTTCGTGCTGACTGGCTGCCCTTGGGAGTCGGAGGTTCGGTTCACTGGTTGCATTCGGTACCGGTATTTAGCCCAGCAAAGATAGTAAAAATAACCGAACGATGCGGCCTGCGGCCTGAAAGTATGCATGTCTGGTGCGATTTTTTGTGTTGCGGGCGCGAATATCCGGGCCTTTGTGCCTGCCGGCTGTTTTTCCGGCTGTCAACCTTGCTGTTTTCCGGGTGTTTTTATTACCTTTACGCACGGTAGTGCCCGGCCACAGGGAATTCGATGTGGGGTAGCCGCGCGGCACCGGGCGCCGTATTCCGGAATTAAATCGTAATATTATGAAAATCAAGATAATGATGTTCTTAGCCACGGTGGCTCTGTTGGCTGTCGGCGCGGAAATAAGCGCCCGGAGCAGCAGCCGGGAATCCGTCCGTCCGCCTTGCCCTGCGGGGATGATACGGGCCGGCAATGCTGTCCGGACGGGATATTCCGCGGACAAGGTGCACGGCGTGCATGCGGGGGAAAACATGCCGGATTCCGCCCTGGGGATGCTGCGGCGGTTTTACGCGGAATACATAGCCGCGTGGTTGCGGAATGGTGATAATGAAGAAGGCCTGGCGATCCTGCGGCGATACCTGACCCCGCGGTTGTTCGGCCGGTTGCAGCGGATGTATGCGGAAATGGAGCTGGATTACGATCCGTTCCTGGAGGCGCAGGACTGCGATGAAAGTGTGCTGGAAAATCTCCGTATCGAAAAGGATTCCGTTCGGACGGATGTTTACCGGATCTTGCTGTGGGATAATTTCAACCGGAAATACCGGAAAGCCGAATTGCTGCTCAGGCACGGGGAGGACGGCTACCGGATCGACGGCATCCTCTCCCTGCCGGATTGCTATACCACCGATCCTGACTGAGGAATTCCAGTCCCGTTTTTATATCTTTGCACAACGAAATAATTATTCCGTTAACCCGAAAACATTACTATGAAAAGATTGCTGACCCTCGCCCTGTTCGCCGTGCTGCTGCTCCCTGCCGTTGCGCAGGAACTGACCGTAGCCACCTACAATATCCGTAACGCCAATAAAGGCGACGCCGAACGAGGCAACGGCTGGGAACGCCGCTGCCCCTGGGTATGCGGGCTGATCGAATTCCAGGGGTTCGATATTTTCGGCAGCCAGGAGGTGCTCGACGGGCAGTTGCACGATATGCTGGCGCAGCTTCCCGACTATGCCTATATCGGCGTGGGGCGCGACGACGGCAAGGCCAAAGGCGAATATTCCCCCATATTCTATAAAAAGAAGCGTTTCCGGTTGCTGGACGAAGGCCATTTCTGGCTCTCGGAAGTTACCGGCCGTCCCAACAAGGGGTGGGACGCCGCGCTGCCCCGCATTTGCACATGGGGGCATTTCCTGGACAGGCAGACCAGGCGCCGGTTCTGGTTCTTCAACCTGCATATGGATCACGTCGGTGTCCGGGCGCGCGAGGAGAGCGCCAAACTGGTCGTCGCGAAGATCCGCGAAATGTGCGGCCCCAGGGAGTTCGTGATCCTCTCGGGCGATTTCAACGTCGACCAGAACAACCCCATCTATACGACCTTCACCACCTCGGGGATACTGGCCGATTCGTATCAAACCGCGGCCAGACGCTATGCCCCGAACGGGACGTTCAACAATTTCAACCCCACGCTGAAAACCGACAGCCGTATCGACCATATTTTCGTGTCGCCTTCGGTGCGTGTGCACGATTACGGGGTGCTGACGGACACCTACCGTTCGCAGACCACCCGCAGCGACGAGGAGATCAAGTCCGGAGCATTCCCCAAGGAGGTGTCGTTGCACAGCTATGAGGCGCGGACGCCGTCGGATCATTTCCCGGTCGTCGTGCGGCTCGAATTCTGAGGAGGTTGTTCCGGCAGGGACTGATTCAAATGTAACGATAAGATGAAAAATGTATTTTTTGCCGCATTCTTCGGTGCTGCGTGTTGCCTGTCGGGATGCCGTCAGGAGGCAGCGACCCCCGCAACGGGGGAGCATTATGCGTTTGCCGAAGAGATGTTCCGCAAGGTGTGGGACATGTACCGGGTGCCGGAATACGGCCTGTTTTCGGAATATTACCCCAATAGCTACCGTCCCGATGTAAATTATTTCGACGACGGGGCGAAAAGCACGCAGGAGGTTTCCTTCCTGTGGCCCATGGACGGGGTGTTCACCTCGGCGGTCGCGCTGGCCGAAGTTGATCCGGTGAAATACGGCAGCTATGTTGATTCGATGGTGATGGCTGTTGAGCAGTATTACGACGACGGGCGCATGCCCGCCGGGTATCAGGCCTATCCTGTCAGGATGGGCAAGGTCGACCGTTATTACGACGACAACGGGCTGGTCGGCCTGGCCTACGTCGCGGCCTACGGCGTGACCCGCAATCCCGCGCACCTGGAAAAAGCCAAGCAGGTGATGACCTTCATCCTGAGCGGCTGGCGCCCCGACCACGACGGCGCCGTGTCGTGGCTCGAAGGGGTAGAGAACCAGAAGCCGGGGTGCGCCAACGGTAAGGCGATGCTGCTGGCGCTCAACCTGTACGGGGCGACGGGAGACCCCTATTACCTGACTGCCGGGCGCCGTTTCTACGACTGGATGGATGCCTACCTGCACGATCCGGAACTGGATATCGTTTGGAACTCCTGGCTCACGCAGCCCGAAGCGCGTCTGGACAAGGCGGTCTATTCCTATAATACGGGGTTGCTGCTGCAGGGTGCCGTCGCGTTGTATGGGTATACCGGCGATCGTGTTTATCTGGACAATGCCCGCCGGCTGGCCGAAGGAGCCCGGAAATTCTATTTGCCGGAGACGCCGGACGGCGCGGCCGCGAACCGTGATTTGCCGTGGTTCTATCTGGTGTTGTTGCGGGGCTACCAGGCGCTTTACGACCTCGACGGCGATCCGAAATACGTGGATATATTCATCCGCTGGATGGATTGGGCGCGCCGGAACGCACGGGATGCCGCCGGGTTGTTTTACAACGACTGGTCGGGGAAGAAAGACGAATCGGCCACGCCCAAGTGGCTGCTGGACGAGGCCTGCATCCCCGAATATTTCGTCCGTGCGGCTTTGATCCGCAGGGAAGTCGTACCGGCTGCCTTGCCCCGGTAGGGATCGTTTCGCATCGAACGGTCGGCAATATTCAGGAGCTTCACCCGTAGGAGGGGATGTGCCGGTGCGGGACGTGTGCGCTACCGGTTAACGATTGCGTGATAATTTTGTCCGGTCTGCATTTGCAGCCGAAATAAATGCTATTTTTGCCGCAAAATCCGACCGTATGAATACAAAAGCCAAAGGTTACCTCCTGGGAGCTGTCGCCGCCGCCACGTACGGCATGAATCCGCTCTTTGCCCTTCCGCTCTACAAGGCGGGGATGGATCCCGATTCGGTATTGTTCTTCCGGTACCTTTTCGCCATCCCGTTGTTGGGTACCATGCTCAAGGCGCGCGGCCGGGATTTCAAGCTGCACCGCCGTGAGATCGTGCCGCTGGTGCTCCTGGGTTTGCTGGTTGCCCTCTCGTCGCTGTCCTTGTTCTTGAGCTACAATTACATGGACGCCGGTATCGCCTCGACGCTACTGTTCGTATATCCTATTTTCGTGGCGTTGATCATGGCTTTCGGCTTCCGGGAAAAACTCTCTCCGCAGACAGCGCTGTGCATCTTGCTGGCATTGGCCGGTATCGGGCTGTTGTTCAAAGGCAGCGATGGTTCGACGCTCAATATCACGGGAACGGTTCTGGTGATGGTTTCGGCTTTGTCCTACGCAATTTATATCGTCGGCGTGAACCGCCCGGTGCTGAAATCCGTTGCGACGCTCAAGGTGACGTTCTACGTCCTGCTTTTCGGGTTGCTGCTTTACGTTGTCCGGCTGGACTTCGGCATGGCAGTCCATGTGCCCGATAAATGGTACCTTTGGGGGAACCTGCTCGCACTGGCCGTTTTCCCGACGGCGATCTCGTTTTTGTGTACTACCAGCGCCATCCAGTACATCGGTTCGACGCCGACGGCAATCCTCGGCGCCCTGGAGCCCGTCACGGCCGTCTTCTTCGGGGTGATGATCTTTGGGGAGACCCTCACGCTGCGGATATGCTGCGGCATCCTGTTGATTATCATCGCCGTGAGCCTGATCGTCGCGGGGAACCGGGTTGCGGCTTACATAGTGCGGTTCAGAAAACTTTTCCCGCGGCTTCCCCTGAAAAAGGCAGGCCGCAAAGGTTCCGACAGCCCTGACCGCCAGGGCAGGGAATAACCGGAATTGCCTTTTGGGGCCACGCATACCCTAAAATGCGTGCCGGTATCTATCCTGCGAAGCAAAAGACCGATCCGACCTTTGCAGTCAGTAATCCTGACGGTTATGAACGAAAGCGAGAACAGTGCAGTGATAATCGAAATCCGGCGAATGGTTCACGAAATGCTCCGCGAGATACGCCAAGTGAAACGGCAGCGGAATATGTTGGGCCGAAGGCCATTCTTTAAATCAACGGATATGTCCATAAAAGGCTCTTCGGTGTGGGCGAAACGGTCGGTGATTTGGAAGAAGATCGAATCGCAATACGGAGTAGTTTTTGCAGCATTACCTATCAAAAACCACCACCATGATTATGCCGAAAATTTTGATCGTAGCGACCGGAATCGGAGCCTATGCCAATGCAATTCTACCCACCGGATTATGGCTCAGCGAACTGACACACATCTATCACCGAGCGAAAGGGCTGGGCTGCAAGATAACGATCGCGAGTCCGAAAGGCGGTGAGATACCGGTCGATCCCGAGAGTTTGAAGCCGTTCACCCTCGATAAGATGTCCAAAGCATATTGGAACGACCCCGAATTTCGGGAGCTGTTGCATCATGCCCAAAGTCTCGATGAAGTTGCGGGGCGACGGTTCGACTGTGTTTATCTGGCTGGAGGACATGGTAGCATGTACGATTTCCCGGACAATGCCGTCCTGCAGGCAATTCTCAAAATGCATTTTGAAAGCGGCAAAATCGTGTCGGCGATTTGTCACGGCGTATGTGGATTGCTGAACGTCGGGCTGTCCGACGGGCAGTTGCTGGTAGCCGGTAAAAAGATCACCGGATTCAGCTGGTTCGAGGAAACCCTTGCCCGGCGCAAAAAGGTTGTTCCTTTCGACCTCGAAGCGGTGCTGAAAGAACGGGGTGCCGATTACCGGAAAGCATGGATTCCGATGACTTCGAAAGTCGTTGTCGACGGAACCCTGATCACTGGCCAGAATCCGCTCAGCTCCAAGGAAATGGCGAAAGTCGTATTGAATCACCTGACTAAAAGGGAGATCCGATGAAAAATAACCAGTTGATGATCTACGGGGCCTACGGCTATGCCGGAGAGCTGATGGTGCGCGAGGCTGTGGCACAGAGGCTCCGCCCTATTATCGCCGGGCGAGATGCCGAAAAGCTGAAACCTATCGCTACGGAACTGAGCCTCGAATGCCGGGCTTTCGGTGTACGGAATACCGGAAGCAATTTACAGGATATAAGCGTACTACTCAACTGTGCGGGGCCGTTTTCCGCCACGGCGGAGCCGCTGGCGCGAGCATGTCTTGCGCAACAGATCCACTACCTCGACATTACGGGCGAGATCGACATCTTCCGGAAATGCCATGCGCTGGATGAAGAGGCGCGGCAGCAAAACGTCCTCATTTTGCCAGGTGCCGGAACCGACATCGTGCCAACCGACTGTCTGGCGGCGATGCTTAAGGAGAAACTGCCCGTCGCCACGCGCATCGATCTGGCTCTCTCGTTCGGCACCAATCCGAGTATCGGCACGGTCAACACCATGATCGAGAGTTTCGGCAAAGGCGGGTTGATCCGCGAGGGCGGTATGCTGAAAGTCGTTTCGAATGCCTTTCAGATGCGGAAAATCCCGTTTCAGAATAAGCCCCAGTGGGCAATGACGATCCCCTGGGGGGATGTTTTCACCTCCGGAATATCTACCGGAGTTCCCGATGGCGCAGTCTATATGGCTATGCCGAGAATGAGCATCTATATGATACGATTGACCAACCCGGTCAAAGGGATTCTGAATACCCAGCTCGGGCAGAAGATCACGAAGCGTCTGGCTGGCTGGTTGATGAAAAAAGGGCCTGACGCCAAAGCGCTGGAGGCCGAGCGGGGACAATTCTGGGGCGAGGCCGAGGCTCCGGACGGCGAAAAGCTGGAGATGACGATGTCCACCCCCAATGTCTACGCTCTGACCGCCACGGTCGGCATCCGGATCGCGCAATATTGTCTGGATTATACCGGCCCGGGCGGATATTACACGCCCTCCATGTTGTTGGGAAGCCGGTTTATCGAATCGATACCGGGCATAGAAGTGCATGTGCTCAATCAAAGATTAAGAAAGATTTAGCCAAGGTTTTTTCTGTTTGTTGCAGTATCTTTCAACTGCTTTTCTGCCCCCCCCCTCAGGGGCTCAAACCCTGAACCCCAACATTGAGAGTGTTGTGTCTACTTCGCGGACAAAAACGAAGTTTTTGTCCGTAACCAACTGATTTAAAGATGAATCACCCTCTCGCCGTTCGTCTGTTTTCGGCAATTTTCAGTAGCTTTGATTTCTATATAAAAAATCCCCGACCGTATGGCCGAGGATATATTTCTCAATTAGACAGAATTATTTAAGGTCTTTGGCTTTGATGCGTACGACCTTTCCATCTCGCACAACCACCAATTCGCCGTCCTCTTTTTTTGTTTTCTCAATCAGACGCTTTCGGGCAAGTAAAATCCCTGCATTGATTTTCTCCTGCATTTGTTTTATTTCAATCTCGCTCATAGTCTGCAATTGTTTTGTAGGATAACGTATCTTCTATTTGGATTGTTGTGTTTTTCTCTCCCGACGCGATGATTTTAATTTCTGCGTCCGCCGAACTATTGTCGTATATCGTCCAGAAATTACAAATCGGCGTGTAAAGTGTTACAAGATTCCTAATCCCGTTCGCATAACGACGGCGAATGACATCCGACGGGATATTATGGCCGCCCTCGCTCACGCGTGTTGCAACACGCTCGATAGCTTGTTCAGGAGTCGGTAGCCAAAAATAAAGTAGAGTTACAAAGTAGCCTTTCGCATCTGCCCGTTCGATAAATTTCACATAGGAACGAGTTGCCAGCGTCGTTTCAAATGCAAAATCCGCGCCCTCGGCAAGTAAGTCATCCATACGTTGCAACATCAGCCGCCCTGCTTCGATTGCCACGCTTTCGGGATTGAACGGCGACAGCCCTTTTGCAATTTCATCGGCATTGACGAACTCTTTGCAACCGAGCATTTCGGGCAATACGGTGTAGGATGCAGTCGTTTTCCCTGCACCGTTACAACCCGCTATGATATATAGTTTCGGCATATCGTATGAGCAAAGATAGATAATTTATATAAATTGTTCCAAATATTTCTCCTTAAACCCAGCCAGCGGGAATTTAAAATCTCTTTGCTTCCCCTCTGTTGTCGTATAGTTGATAATAACCGTATCGCTTTTTATATGCAATTCGAATAGGTTTATCTTATCGTGTCCCCATTCAAGGATATTCGGCATAAGGAGCAATATTTCTGCGTTGGATTCAGTCAATGTACATTGCATCTGTACTGTTATCTGCCCTTTGCGCTGAAAAGTTGTATATCTCTATCTGTATCGTCAGGCATGTATACATAAATCGCGGGCGTAAATTCATCGGGTTTGCGTGATATAGCCAAGCACATCCCGTAAAAGTTATCATAGGCAACGACTTTTCAAATCATCATGCGCTGTTCATCGCTGCTCTGCCGTCATTCTGTTTTTGGTATTCTGTTCATTTTAGCTAAAATTTATGTTGTTATGCTGTTGTTTGTGTTGCCCTCTTTACGCAGGAACAGTTCAAAGTCGTGAAGATATGCAAGGTCTATTTCGTCAAATCGGATATTCAGCGACCGAAATTGCGACAAACGGGATAACAACGAGCGGTGTTTGGAGGCCGAGCCGTATTTGCCGAGTGTTTCCAGCCGTTCGATGGTCTGTTTCAGATATTCACCGACCGTGCAGTTTATTTTCCGTCCGTTGGTTTCTAAAAGATTGTCGAGAGTAACCTTTACCTCTAATGCTTCCAAGCGTTTGATTTTGCGGCGGAGTGCGTCGATTTTGGTGTCGATGCGGAGTTGTAACGCCTGCAATTCGGGAGTTTGGCCCTTAACACGCTGATTTTCAAAATCCCACTCGTTAATGTTGAGTGTTACACCTGTGCTGATGTGTTTAAGTTTTCGGTTTTGTGTTAAACGCAGGTGAACGGGCGCGGCGTTTTGGCTGTTCAGTCTGTCTTTGCGAAAGACGGCGCTGATGCTGATATTCATTTGTTTGCATTGTTTTGCGCAAACAAGTTTAACCGACCGATTTAGTGTTAAACAAAGTGTTAAACATTTCCCCGAAAAGGCCCTCTTTCCCGCCCGAAAATGCCCGACGACAGGGCCGGAACACAAAAACAAAAAGACCGATAATCATTGATTATCAGTCTTTTGCTTTGTACCCCCTCAGGGGCTCGAACCCTGGACCCCAACATTAAGAGTGTCGTGCTCTACCAACTGAGCTAAAGAGGCATCAATCGTTAAATCAGGTAGTTACGGATGGTCGTGTGATTGATTTTCCCTTTAATGTGTACCCTCTGGAGAGCCTTTTCCCAACTGCAAGTGAATAAAATAGGGTTGTAATTTGTTAATTGTCATTTGATTAAGTCAATGGCTCTACATTGCTCAATGTGTTTTACCCTTGTGGTTTGTCATAATTGATTCGTTTTTAGTTATTTGTGATGATTTTTAGATGCTCATAGACCCCGACATCTGTTTGAAAAAGAAAAGGACAAACCTTGCAAAACTGCAAAGTCTGTCCTCGTATCTGTTGAGAAAAACGCGCGGGAAAATTTTCCCCTGCTCCCTGCTCTCTCCTTTTAAGAATGTTGTGTTGCTTGGGTTTTTATCATTCTATTTGTAATAAAGCATCTTGTTTGATACATTTTGTAATTCCATTATAGCCTGGAAAAAGTCGAGACGCATCATACCTAATGCTAATTAGATACTTATAGAGGTTTTGTGCTTCAGAAATAGGTATATAAATTTTGTATAACAGAGTTTGACTTTCATCCCACTCGTGATTCGAAAAATATTGTTGAAGTAATTCATTTAATGGTGTCCTATCTATTTCGATTCCACAATCTATACTGTGTGGAAATTGAGTTTTATATGGTTTTTTAGTTTTCCATAATGTGAAAACGCCTTGCTGAGCACCTAGATTTGGATTGCCATAATACGGGGGATTTATGATTCTTAAGGGAAAATCATATGTATCTCCACAATGATATTGGCTTCCTAGTGTTTCGCTTTTAAGGGCCCATAATACCATTGAATCATGTGAGTCAGATTTTTTTTCATACGACTCTAAAACTCCCATGACAGCGAAATATAATGATACAAAAATATCTTTGCTCCAATCTAATAATCTTGTTGGAACGCCGTAGTGTTGAGCTAGGGACGCTATTTCATATAAATCATTTGGAAGCCATGCTTCATTGGGATCAGAACCGTAAAATACCACCCAATCACAGAATAAGGATTCCCTTAGGCGTTCAACATTAGGTGTAATTAGACTATTTTTATCACATTTCTTAAAAAACTTTTGCAATAATACTAACTCTAATTCTTGTTGTTGATATTCAGAATCTTTTAAAGTATTTGATTCTGTTGAATATTGAGCTAGATGCCATAGATATTCTTGGTTTTCTGGTCTTAAAGCACTTGGTAATAAGGGATATTTATCAGATGATACGCCACGAAATATATATGATGAGTTCATTAGTTCATATAATTCACCGCCATATACTATGGCATGAATAAATGTTTCGGCATTATTAAAATGCAACTCTTTCAATAAAGATTCATCCATAAAAATTAATTTAAATAAATTGTTCCAAATACCGTTCGTTGAATCCTGCCAGCGAGAATTTGAACGTACTCGGTTTGCCCTCTCTTGTCGTATAATCGAATAAGATTGTATCGCTGTCGATATGCGTTTGAAGCATATTCAAGGTTTCAGTAGATTCTGTAAACGTTACGATATTCGGAAAGGCTATTGCTGGTATTTCGATTGCTGGATTTATCAGAAAAGACATGCCTCTAAACCCTCGCCCTCGCTTCTGAAAAGTCATGGATACTTCTTGTGCTGGGTCTATATCCAATGCAAACATATATCAAAATTCTATGGGTGTAGGATTATCTTTTTTGCGTGCAACAATAAGCGTCATTGCAAAATCATCGTCATAACTTACGGATTTGGCAACATAGGATAATTCAATGCCCTCTTTTGTTTCCGTGCCTGCTGTTCATTCAATTTTTGGTGTTTTTCTTTTCATTTTAGCTAAAATTTATGTTGTGATTAAATCTTTGATTATGATGTAAATATACGAAAAATTTATGAAATATGCAAGTAATATAAAAAGGACAAACTTGGGCAGATGGTATAGATTAACTGCTCTGCCCAAGTCTGTCCTTATTTTATCTCTACTATTGGATAAACTCTACATTGTCAAAATCAACAATCTGTTCGCCCAACACATAAAATCCAAAGCCATTTGATTCCAAAGGCAGATAACGAGCCTCGATAGCTAACATATTATTTACGTAAAATTGCAATTTTTGATAGCTACTTTTAATCGACAAAGACAGATTCGCTTTTTTCTTCTCTACAAGTTTTAGTTTGTTAGATATTCGACCAACCATTTCATTATCTTGGAATCGCATCAAATGTGCATATTCATTATCAATTACAAATACGATAAAATTACCATTGTCAAAGTAATTCATTATAATGCCAAAGCACCCAGCATTGCTAATTTTCTTGGCAATAGCATCGCATTTGATTTCGAAATTCTTCGTTACATCTAAATTGGAGTAACAGTGGGTTTCTATAAATGACGGTTGTTTATAGCCAAAGAAAGTTGAGCCTCCGCTATTTTTTCCAACAATGTGCATAACTCCCTCCTTAATTACGGCTTCTCCGCTCTTGTCAGATACTTCCGTCCATCCCAACGTGTTGGAATCGAATGTTTCTTTGACGTTTTGTGCATTTACCGTCAACGTTCCCAGCGCAAAAAGCGCAACAAAAAGTTTTTTCATAAGTTTAAGTTGTTTGAAATGAATAAAAAAGTGGATTGTTACAATTTACCCAAGCGGGCCTGAAATTCACTAATCATTGGTTCAAGGTCTTTGACAATGCGGTCAATCTCTTGGAACGATTCATCCCTTTGTGATGCGATTAAAGGCGCAACCTCGGAAGATATTTTGATTTGAAAAGTCAGATCGCCACCAAGATTGCTTTCTTTGACGGAAACACGAGTGCGAATTTGTTTATCAGCTTCGGGAAATGACTTATAGAGCCAAGGGGTTTGAATAAACCCAGATGCCATATCCGTCGTTTGAATTTCATCAAAATAGTTAAGAATCACTTGATGAATCATTTTCCATGCAAGTTCGGTATTGCGTTTCCCGTTTTCATCGACAGTATAAAGGTCTTTTGAGATTTTTACAGAGAAATACCTATTGACAAGCCCTGAAGCCACGGAAACATCAAAAAATGCATCACGACGCATCGTATAAGAAATCGCTTTACGCTTGTCTGTTGCAAAGATTTTTGTTTCGAGAGTTACATATCCCTCTCGTTCAAACTTGACAACAAGAAAACCATCTTTCTTTTTAAGAGTTGCCGTAGTAATTCCGTCTGCCGCATAATTCCCGTCGATATAGATTTTGGCATCGGACGGAATAACCGTAATCTTCACTTCCTTTGCTGCCAAACAAACGGATACGGCAAATAGAGTACAGCATAACAATAAGATTTTTTTCATAGTAAGATTATTTAAGTTGAACATTGGTTGCTCAATCAGTCTTACCGTATCAACTCCTACTGCGGTGAGTTATATACAAAAAGAAAGTGTGGAGTTGTTCGTTTATCTGACGACAGGCATTTGGCGTAGCCTAAGCACAAATAAACAATACCCCACACCGAATAGAATATATCAGATGATATATGCCTATATACGGTGATGAGTGTTTGTATTGCTCTCCTTGTGCTTTTTGCAAAATCGCCAAATTTTGTCGTCAAGGATTAGCGAAACACTTTCACTAAACTAATATGTTGCTACCCGTTCAGATAGCACCACAAAGTTAAAAAATGTTTCTCAATACGCAACACTCTTGGGGTATTGTAGTTGCAAAGTTCTCTAAAACAAAGTATCTTTCCAATAGCACGGCTTATGGATTCAAAACTTTGTTCTTTATAAATTGGAGTAGAAGATTTTGTAGTTACGCCTGCATAACCTTCAAAATCCTACATTCTGTCAGTCTGTTGCATCAGATTGTCGAATTCCTGTCTGCATAAAGTCCGTATTCCTGTTGGAAAGATAATATTGCAAAATACAAGATACATTGTTTCAGACTCTTTGCAAATCTATTAAGTATCTATCCACTTTGTTTTTCCGTAAAAGAAAATACCCCTGCCGTTGTGAAACAGCAAGGGTATTCTTCTTCGTTCAGTTATTCCATAAACCACCTGTACTGGGCATTGCCCTCAATGGCTTTGCCGATACCCGTGATAAGCTCGGTAGCGTTCAGCGAACGGTCGAGGAACGTGTCGATGTAACTCGACTTGTTGGCTCCCGTAAAGAGGTTGTAAACCCTCCAAAGGTCAATCTCTGGATTGTCCCCTCGTGAGAAATTCTCGTCAGCGTAATACGCTTTTGCCACGGCGTTAATATGGCAGTCCGTAAACTCCATAGCAGGCAATGCCTTTCGCTCGGCCGTGGGCAGATATTGATACAACCGTGTCTTGCCGATAAGCTGGGCGAACTGGTGTTCGGTAAGGTGTCGTTCCTGCATCGAGGCCATCCGCTTTACATGACGTTCGGCATCGTATTCTCGGAACAGGCGCAAGGTGGCATCGAACAAGTCCTGCACGCCCATCACCCGCAGTTCGCTTTTGAATCCGTCCGTCGATACACAGAGGTTACAGCACACGAGGTTCTTGAACCCGATGAAGACCTTGAATTTCTCCACCGTCTTCTTGGAATAGAGGTTCTCGTGGTTGTAGGCTCTTACACCGCCTATCGAAAGGTTCAGCCTGTTTCCTGCCACATCCTCGTAAATCGTCGGTATCTCGAAACAGAAAGCCATCCGTTCATAGTAGATGGTCTTGTCGGTTTCCAAGAGTTGATTCACGGGTTTGTGGATGGCTTCGGGAATCCGTCCCTTGATGATATGGGACACGACTATATCGGGCGCGTCGATTACCTCCTGCGGGAACATACGGTGTGCAGCACCTAATACCGTTTCGATAAAGCTCTGGTGGGAGATGGTCACCTCGTTGTCCTTGCTGAATACGGGAACGACGCAATCCTCTCTCAAATGGGCTATATCGACGGGCTTGGTATTGGCCTCGATAAAGTGGCGGTTATGCCGTACACCTAAAGGAACGACAACACCTGTCGTTGCAGGTTGGGCTGGTTGTTCCCCTACGGTCGTTGCCACCTCTGCGGCAGGGTTATCGAGGAAAGGACTGTCGGAGTTCAGACCGACGGCAAATTCGGGATTAGGCTGAAACGCTGGGTACATGGTGGTAGGGAGTTTGAGGTTGAACACTCGGTTGTGCAGGCTGTGCCATATTACACCATTTGAGGATGGCCTGACCGATGGCAGGTGTGATGAGGAATTCGGGACGGCCTGTGAACAGTCCCGTGCGGTCTTTGGATGTGGTGGCCTTGTGGTTCATGGCTATATCCAAAACCGCAGTAAACTCGTAGTCCACGTTATCACGCTGTACGGCTTTCAAGCCCACCTTCTCTGGAACCATCTTACCGTTCTTGTCCGAAAGCACATAATCCTGTTTGCTACGCATGGTACAGATCACATGAGCGGAGGATGTCAGAATACGCTGGATAAAGGCGTTCTGACGGGGCGTAACCTTGGCCCAGTTGGCAAAGGAGTTGCCTTGCAGGTTGGCGTGGAAATCCAGCAGATAATCCCAGCAATGGGAGATGCTGTCGATGATGATTACCTCGGCTCCTGCCTGCTCGCAAATGCCGATGGCCTCGATGTAGGTTTCGGGAGCATAGTTTTCGAGGGTGAGGACTTGATAACCGCCCAGATGGGCATAAAGGTCTGCCGAACAGTTCTCGGAATCAATGACAGCGATTTTAGACCAGTCGCCTGTCATTCCGTAAGCGATAAGGAGCGACGAATAGGTCTTGCCCGAACCCGAAGCTCCCGCCAGAGCAAGCCGCATCTTGGCTGCCCGACGCATGGATTGTCTTAATTGCATAACTCTACAAATTAGCTGATTAGTAGATGATTGAACTAATCATCCCAGTTGCGGCTTTTGTATTCGTTCTGCAATTTTTCTCGATAATCTGCCATAAAAAATCCCTCCCCGAATTTCGTTTTCCAAACCAAATAGGGGGGAGGGGGTTTTACGGAGTATTTGCAAGCGGGCAGGATATTAGAAAATAAATCTGAACCTCTGGTCGAGTCTGTTCTGTTTAGAATCCATATTTCTCTTCTCTTTTTTTGAAGGCTTCACGTCCTCCTTCAAGGATTTCAGTAATATGCTCTCTTATTCCCATACTAAACAGAACACCTTTGGCTGTTTCTTGTTTAGAAAATGTATGCTCTAAGGCTCCGTTAACATACTCAAATCGACAAGATTCATTATTCCTATTTTCATCTTGTCCTCTTTGATTTGCAACAATAATATTCTCACTATCAGCACCAACAACAATATTGGGATTATGGGTAACAATGATTAACTGCCTATTCTCCTTTCTCTTTCTAATAAACTGCACTAAGTCATTATAAATAGATCGGTTGTCCAAATTATCTTCTGGTTGATCTATTAAGATAGGGCAATTCGCTTCGCTAAGTTCAATAAGAAGTTTTAGAACTGCAAGATTAGCTTTACCTGGCGACATTTTAGCCATCTCGTCACCACCAATGCTTAATTCCCAATAATCAAAGAATTCATCTCTAAATAATGTCTTTATGCTATCTTTAGGTTCTTTATACTTACGATAGGTGGCATTCCCTTGAATAATTAAATCAAAAATAAGTTTAATCTCATTAAAGTGATTTGTAAAATCAACATCAGGTAAACTATTATTATCCTGTTCAGATAATAGATCAAATTGACTGAAATCAGTTGACCTTTGATTGAAAAATTCTAAAAAATTATTTCTAAATCGATTATAATAAAATTTAATAGATCCTGTTAGGCAAATATCTGCTATGGATGCCGCTTTTGCATTTAACACTTCAATAATTCGTCTATATTCAGAATAAGCATCTTCATATCCTTTTAAGAATTTGCTTTTCTCGTTATCTCTTAATTCCTCTAAGGTCTTAATTTGATCTTCAATGTTACTTATGCGCAATAGTTTGGTTCTTTCGCGTTTAATCTCCTCTTCAATAGAAATTATTTGCTCCCGATTTTGGAGTTTTGCCTTAATGGGGGACAGTTGTGCCTCAATCTCTTTATTTATTTCATCAATCCTAGAGCTAAATTTACTTTTTCTCTGTTCTCCAACTGTTTTAAGAGATTCGATTTCTTGTTGAAATCCAATTATTTTAGAACTGATTGCCGAAAATATATTATTAAAATATTGAGTTTTGGATATTTCTGTCGCTACTTTTAATCGAGAATTTATGTTCGCTATTAAAGAGTCAAGCCCTGTAAAAACACTATCTAAACTTGCATATTCAGAATTTATATTAGCTTGTATAGCCTGTGTTTTATCACTCCTTTTAGTTAACGTATTATACTTTATCAATTCTGCATCTACCACAGAATTCCCCTTCAGAACCTCAATAGACGTATTTAAATGGGCAATTTGATTGTTAATACCTAAAACATCCCCAATATCTTTTTTCTGTTGTTTTAATACATCAATCTGATCTTGAATCTTAAAATATTCATCAATAGCATTGTCTCTGACATTATCAAGTTCTTTAACTTTTTGTATAAACTCATCATAATGTAGCTTGCTTTCATTGTCCTGTAGAAGAATATCTCGAATAAATTTGCCTAATTCTTTTCTGGAATTACTCTGTATATTAGAGGTCAAATTAATAATATATGATTGTGGGATATATACAAATTGTCGGCTTCTCGCCGTGGTATTATCGTTATATTTATATTGCACATTATCCTCCCATTCTACGATAAAATCGAAGCTTTCCGTCCCTCTAAAATTATAGCTATCAACTACCGTTTGAGAAACCTCCTTTTGTTCTTGTTTGCAGGCATATTTATAATCTATTGCATTTGCTATATAATGGAGTAATAAAGATTTTCCTGATGATTTTCCACCAATGATAGTATTTAAATCTGGATTTAAATATATCTTTTGGGGAGTAAAATCAGAGTGCCCTGTGAATTGTACGGATTTAATAACCCTATCTAGCCTTTTATTATTGGGATTATCTCGTTGAATTTTTCGTCTCAATTCTGGTTCAAAGATTACCTGCCTAAGCCCTTCAAACGTAGGACTTGCTTTCAACCAAGTAAAACAATGCCCTAATTCTTTCGGTGTAGTATTAATTTTATTGGCAGCAAATCGATGTGCATCACTGCAATGTAATAATCTACTATTTACACCTTGCGCTTTAAATGAGGCTATTCCTTTATTGGCCTCTTCCGCAGAGGGAGAGGCACTAAAAATAAAATGAACATCGTTAATAATCGTCTTTTTATCAGCAATTGATCCATCCCATCTAAATTGTTCCCATTCAGTTTTGCCTATGGCCTTAAAATATTTTCCATCTAGATAAGTATTAGGCTCAGCTCCTTCTCCTAACAACTCTTTAATTTTAGAAATTTCAAAATTTATGTTATTAAATCCGATTTCGAGCGGATTACAACTTCCTCGTTTCTCTATTGGAGTTGAATCATAGATGTGTTTCCCGAAATCTAATAATGATTCTTTTGTAACAACTCCACCCCAAGAATAACCGTCAGTATATTCGGAATTAAGATTTGCTTTCCCTCGTAATCCAGCAAGAAAATGGCATTCTATAACTTCAACAGGTAATTGAGAGATGTCCGCAAAAATAATATGATAATTAATACGATTAAGTTTATCATTCCCTACAAATTCTTTAATCCGAACCTCAATAACAGGCAGAATCAATTCAATATTTTGCAGTCTTCCTTCTTTTTTATATTCTAGAACCTTTTTGTAGCCATCTAGAAATAAATAGTCATTAATTCCTATAACTTTTATTTCTTGGGGTAAATTCTCTAGTTCTGATAGGAATTTACTCCAAACCTCGTCTGTATCGCCACCGTAATCGGAACACAATGATGATGGGGTATGTATATGAAGATCCCATTTTTTCCATTCAGAACCTCTAAGTCTATAAGTTTCCATAAACGTGAAATAAAACTCTATTACACAAATATATGGATTTTTTTAAGACAAAAAAGACTAATAGTATATTTAATTGCAATAAATGGTAGGATGTATTTTATTGATTGGCTACGTAAGGGGCATGTATCTAAAACTCAAAACCGCTGAAATCCTCTTTATCCTGTTCTATTACCTCCCGATACTGGTCTTGCATATCGAGCACCTTTATAAAGTAGGCCAACGATACCTTTTCGGGTAGGTTCTTGCATCGTTTATCGAGTTGGTAGGTTATGCTTATTGGCTCTGTTCTCGATAAGCCTATTGCATTATACTTGGTAAGCAGTACGGACATCGCTCGTTTATCCCACTTGGGAGCGGCAACACCTTTCATCTTGCAGAACTCGCATATCTCCTTATAAATTCCTGCATCGGTCTTTCTGACTGCTGAATTGATAAAACAGCCTGCCGTCAGTTCATAGCCTTTCTCTATGGCCTTAATAAGTCCTAATTGCAGGCATTCTTTAATGAGGGTAGTTGTCGTATTTCTCGATAAACCGATACTCTTTGCAATCTGGCTGTTGCTTCATTGAATGGCATCCGTATTATTAAGGCATACCGACTTTAATAATAGCAGAAACCCTGCAATCTTGGCGGGATAGTGCCTCTTAAAGAAACTGTTATCCAAAAAGAAATAGTCTTTGTTTGCTGGCTTTATATAGTAGGAATTTCGCTTTATAAAACCTCTGTCTGCATCTTCTTTAACGGTAGTCTGCACGGTCAGATAACCTGCGTCCTTTAAGCGTTTGATAACACGGCGGATAGTTCGTTCATCCAATCCCGTCAGCAAGGATAGTTTTTCCTCTGTTATATGGGATATGTTCGTCTTGTGATTGGAACAACATTTAATGGTTGCTCACACGTAAATATCGACGGGTTTACTGTTGCCCGTCTGAAAGTTCACGATTGATTTGGGGATTACGGTATAATTCATCGTTAGCAATGGAATTTTGATTGTTCGTAAATATAATTTCTTTTAAGTGCAGTAGTTTTCGAAAGCAGGCTACGCCGTAATGTTCTTTGGCCTGTTTACGGTTATCGAATCACTTGCGGTCTTTGATATGGTAGTACATGGTCGGCACGACTTTAATAGGTAGTGTATAAGTAGGTAATGTATATATAGGATATTTTTGAGCAGTTTGCACAGGACAGATTTGAGCAACTGTCTATTCTGTCATTCAAAAACCTACTATCTCTTTAATTGGAATCTTCCATATTTTCTGATTCTGAAATACATTCTTTATAGGAAATCTTCATTTCACACTCAAAAAATATGTGACTATCGACCAAAGACAAGGACAGCAAATAATGCCGCCCTTATCCGTCCTATAACATATTTTCTATGGAAGAAACAAGAATTACCCTTGTCTGTGAAATGATATGCAAAGATAATAAAAGTTTAATTAAAAGTCAAATATTTAACATAATATTTTCGAGAAATTTTGCAGAAAAATCGCTATCTTTGGAAATAACCTCAAACTATCTGTATTTATGGAAATTTATGAATATGTGCATAGCATCGGCAATCGAATGTTCCCTGCATACGAAATTGAGGAGGACGGAAAGGAATACCAAGTCGATACCGCTTGCACAGGGGATTTTATCGTACCACACAAGGACGGAAAACTGGATATGTCGAAATTCCCTTTTACCAAAGAGCAGTTCTTGGAGAACACGCCAGTAATTCGTTCGTTACAGGCATTGGGCATCAACATCGAAAAATTCTGGGTGGCATTGCTCTTTGTTTATTACCTTACACAGAAGAAAACCGAGAACGTAATGGCGATTCCTGCACCTGCTTTCGACCAGTTCCGAGCGTTCGCCAAGTATCTCCATGCCAATCCTGATGCCAAAATTCGTATCTGGCGGGGGCGTGAACACGGTGTAACCATCGAATCACAAGAGGCAATACAGATGTTGGGTGCTATTTTGGCAGAAAATTCTGCCACACTCTTTGCCAATCTGTCACGCAATGTGGAGTTTGGCTTGGGCGATTTCTCGATCAATTTGAAAGATTGCTACAAAATTACCTTTGTTGTTGCATGTCTGCTGCCATTTCTGGAGCAATTCAAGGCCGAGGATAAACGCAGTACAAATCCTACCCAAGTTTCATATAATCTTATGCTCTTAATCTCTCGTATCGTCTATATGTTCGGCTATACAGAGAATAAGAAATATCTTGATAATGACGAAAATATAAAAGCTATCTGGCAACGATACAAGGACGAAGAATGGCATACCATAGGGAGCGGTTTATATTGATAATCTCTTAATTTAGATGGAATGGGACGGCAATAAGCCGTCCTTTTTTATGCTGTAAATTAAGGGGTAACAGAAATAATACACTTTTCTGCTATCCGACAATAATTTGTGACACAATGAGTTATGTATGATTTTCGATTGTATTAACAGCAGAAACGCAAACGAACGCTCCTTGACATACACCCCTCTTCTCGGTTGGGAGGGAATATCCGAACCGAAAGGCCAAGGGTCGAATCGAACGATGGAACGGTGATGGGAGTTTGCCAATGCCACCATCCGACCGTCCGACGAGCTGGCAAGAGCTCACCAGTTAGACCCGACGTCGAGAAACGAAAATAAGCATTACATATTAATCACTATTAACACCTTGCGGGTGATATGAGGTTAACCCGCACTTAAATATATGAAACAATTAGTAATATCTTCCGTAGAACTCAATCGTAATTTCGCCTTTGTTAAAGGCAACCGTCAGATTAACGCAAAGGCTGTTGCTGCCAAAGTAAAATCCATCCGAGAATATGGGCAGTTGTCGCCTATCACAGTAGTTAAGGGAGAGGATGTCTACCTTTCGGGAGGGCACTTGGTCGATCTGGATGGAAATGATATTCCAGACGAACAGACCGAAAATTATTTTGCCGTGCTGGACGGTCAGCATCGTTTGATGGCCTGCTTAAAACTGGGGATGAACTTGGACAACCTCGTAATTGCCGAGCCGTTGAATGTAGAGATGTCCATCGTGGCGTTAATTGCAGAAATGAATATATGTACCACCGCATGGAAAGGCACGGATTATATGGCCGCACCCTGCATGGCACTTGAAATAAAAGAGAATGAGGTATTCGAATTTGCGCTGGAATTACGGCGTAAGAATTATCCGCTCTCGACTATCTCGCAGTGGTGTCTTGGGAAGAACACACTGAAACCTCGTGATTTCGTAAACGCCATAAAAGAGAAAAAATTACCCAAAGCATTTGAGAATACCGCATGGTATCAACGGAGCATCAATTGGTATCGGGTAGCACAAGAGAAATTCAGTGAAACTTTCTTGGCAAAAAAATACCTGATAGGATATATTATTGATCAGGGCCGTGAAGCGAAAGACCCCACGGCATTTTACGCTCAAATAGAGGAAAGGATCGAGCAATTAACAGACGAACAGGCTAAACTTATTATGAATCCTCCCAAAGGGTTGGTAACACGTGAGCAGTTGATTGTGGATAATCTTGTCGAATACCTCGGTCGATGATGCCACCATATACTAATAATAGGAAAAGGAGGTCGGTTACCATATTGGCCGCCGACCTCCAAACTCCTATAACAAGTGTTGCATAGCCGCGTCGATTTGGCTGTTTTCGAAACTATCCAAGTAAATCTGTGTCGTGGATAGGTCTGAATGTCCCAGCGATTCGGAAATGATTGCAATGTTCACTCCCGACCTTTTCAGCACGGTGGCGAACGTATGCCGAGCGACATAGGTAGTCAATGGCATTTCCAATCCGATCTGCTCACCCAGCGTCTTTAACTCCCGATTGACTTTCCGCAGAACCTTGTGTGTGCGGTTGAAAATCTGTTGTGCTGTCTTGTGTTCCGTGCGGTCGAGAATAGGGAAAATATAATCTTCTTGTGTGTGGTTGGCCTTGCTGTATTTCTCGATAATCCGCATGGCGTTCGGGACGAGTTGAAAGGACAGCA
>ULKY01017722.1_pt1 | contig 48005 bp, 77 predicted proteins | sample 1951261 | NCBI WGS metagenome assembly ULKY01 (sample SAMEA4835511, study PRJEB28245) | human gut metagenome | biome: gut microbiome; material: fecal sample | place: Denmark | collected 2008 | reverse complement strand
CGTCTGGTTCCGATTGGTAATCCTATTAGAACCCTCGATTTATACCTATATAACCCAACTGACCTCGAATAGAGACCAGTCAGGTTATAAATAGGATGTTGTCCCCACCTTTCAATGGTAGCTGGAGATAATGGTTGCCAAGTTACTCCACCACCCATCGGCGGTATACCCAAAGTTAATGACTTCTTTACGATTGCAAGGAGGTTACGTGAGAATTGACTCACAGCTTTATCATATCCCCTTTGCATACTTGGCCCGAGATTACTGACCAAGGCTTCTACCCTTTGCCATTCACCTTCAAGTTTTACCTGAAGTACAAGGTCAGATACTTTGGGAAGTGTGATATTGACCTTCCTTGCCATTCATTAGAAATGTTTATCGTAAAAAGCTTTCAGTTCAGAGTAAGCAGTCCTTATGATGCCGTCCTTATGATAATGGAACTCACCCGTATAACCTTCTATTCCCCCGAGCTTGTTTGCCCATTTTTCAGTCCAGAAGTCGTAATAGTTATTAGCACTGTTATGGAACATACAGTGTAACCCACTACATAGACCCACTGTAGGTAAATATAATGGACCTAATATTCGGGATTGAATACAGTGGCCAAATTCATGGTCATATACAGGCTCCTTTAATCCAGAATTTTCTGAAAGAAAGATATAGTTTCCTAAGCTTACTCCACCATTCATTGTTGGAGCCACGTAGAAAGCAGTGCTTCTTTGTTTTAGGATTCTTTTCTCCCCTTTAAAAATTACCTTGTAGATAAGTCCGGCAAGGTTTTGAGGCAGTTGCCAAATATACAAAAAGATATGCACCAGAATATGCAGGAACTTACCAAACTGAGTTTTATGTTGGTGTTCTTTTAAGATACTGGACATTGCCTATTCTTTCTTATTGACCGCCTTTACTTTGAGATAGTGAGCAAAGTACCCAGCAATGAAATACACTATCGGGTAAATGATGAGCAGGAGTGCTACCAGACCGTTGTCCAGCCATCTCCAAATGCAGGAGAAAATGATTACCGATGCTATGGCTAACGCAATATAAAGCCATCCAAGTTTTGTAATGTTCATGGTTTAGAGTTTTAGTTGTATGGAGCCACGTTTATAAAGAAATGTTTTACACTTCCCACTACTTGACAGAGTATGGTATACACCTTATAACCCGAAGTGGGTGTTACATCAGCTACATTCTGATGCATGTGTATCACACTTGAACTATATTGTTTACTAAATGTAGGAGTTATATTATATGCACATATAAGTGAAGCTGTTGGGGCTAAATCATTGAAACTGGATTCTAGTAGGGTCAATGTGGGATTCCCTGAACCAGTATACCAAAGAGATTCTTTACCTCTTAGATTCCTAGCTTGGTTTGTACCAGATGTATAATTTATCAAACTGGTTTGACCTATATATACCGCATTACCCCTGTTTACAATGTAGCCAATGATTTGGTCTTCTGTAGCTTGGTCACCTAAATCGCTAAAATTACCCTCGAATATGAAATATATCTCCTGAGTTTCTATCATGAGATAGAATGCAGTAAATAAGTCATTCTGAGTATCACCGTCCCACCGTATCATACCTATTCCAGAAGAATCTCCAAAGGTTTTAACAGTATTATTACCTGTCATCCATTGTAACTTCCTTAGAGCATCTACTAGAGTATCACCGTTTTGGATATAAGGGTCTTGGACATCACCATACCTAATGATATCTGACCAACTAGATATCATTAGGTCAGAAAGACTTCCACTGCCGCTTACCTCTTCCCAACCAGAACCGGTACTTACTTTACCAGATATATACACTTTATATCCACGGAATAAGGTTTTCTTGCCTTGTACCCATAGTAAATATTCTACTCGTCCTATAGTAGGCATTAAACCCGTGGCTATGGCTATACCATAATAATTACCAGAAGTTATACCTGTATTAGATGGTCCATTTACTACAGTAGCAGCATTAGCCACGAAGAACTTTACCTTAGTATTTTGAGTACCATCAGAAAAGGGGGCTGAATCATTAAAATCAGTTATTACTAAATTATTAGGGTCAGCCTTACCTTTGAAAAGGTTGGCTATCTTCTGCAAGGTAGTTTTCTGTGTGGCTGATATCTGAATTTGTTCGGTACCAGTGGGAGTTACGTCAGTAAACTGAGAACTACCTATTTCATGAAATTCTGCCATGATATTTATATTTATTGTTTACTTTCGTCTTGTATTCTGTTGCTTATATCCAGCTTTCTGGTCGTCATACATAGATACTATGTTGGAGAATGTGGCTACAATTAAACTATCAGTCATCTGAACTACAGTGAGATAAGCCTCAGCTTGTTGGGCAGTTGTTACTCCGGTAGTTGTAGTCCTAAATACCAAAGTCTTCCTTCTCTCTACTCCAGTAAGGTTTGTGTCTGAAGTTATCAGGGATTCAGAACTTCCTTCTATTCCGGTATAATCAATATAAAAATTATCTCCGGAGCCGTCATCCCAAGGTATAGTAACTTTTGCCATACGTTAGTTATTAAATTTAGCGATATAGATGGGATATCCCACCCATCTATACCAAGACTCCTTAGCCCTATGCCTTTGGAGTAACCGTAAATGTAGTGTTGGTGTCCACAGTGACCTGAACTGCCGAGCCATCCTGAGGCACATCGATTGTAGTCGGAGTAACTTCGATGAATGGGTCACCTGCAGTCTGGTTAAGAGTAGTTGTTGCCTTCTGACCACCACTGGCCGTAGCAATAATCTGCTGTGTACGACCTTCAATGGTTTCGTTAGCTGCAGCATTCAGTGTAAGAATGAATACATACTTAGCTTTTGCACCTGGGTCACCAGCGATTGCAACACCGCTTGTAGCTTCAGCACCGTTTGCCGTAAACTTAATAGCTGCAACATCAGCCCCGATAATATCTCCCATACCCTTAGAAAAGGTGATTTTGGTAGTGTTTGATACACCGGTTAAGGTTATCGTACCACCATCCTTATCTACTGCCGGTTTAGTATTATCAAACCTGATAAACTCGGCTGCTGGGAGATGATTAGCAATGAATTGCTTCTTCTCAGCTACTCCTGTACCCTCTACTTCAAAGGTAGCAACCTGTGCTAAACGATTCCCTCGGTTAACTACTTCGGCTTTTACCTGAAGAGTAGTATCACCAGAACCAGATGATGGATTAACTACTATACCGTTCTGTTTTACTTCGGTCATTTTTTTTTTATTTGGGTTTAACTTTGAATGTCGTATTAGTCTTTACGGTAGTTTCATCCTCATAGTTATTCATTTCGCTTAACTCAAGGATGTACTTAGTTAACTCTACGTACCTATCGATGTTCTCCATGTAGGAGAGTATCTTTTTAGTTTCTTCTGGAGTTTCTCTCTTCAGTACTACAAAAAAGAGCAAAGCTTCATCATGTGCCTGAGCAACCTGAGTATCACCAGTTGGTGAATAGACCTTTCCATTGATTACGAACTTATCCTGTACCCAGTCAAAGTTCCAATAACCTTCTTTGGTTAGATGTCCATTCTCTTCAAGTGACCTTTTAGTTACATATAATACAATATTTATACCGTCCAGTTCACCTGAAACAGTCTCTTTTAATGAAGGCCAAGTTCTTATGAAGTTGTACTGAATCAATCCGTCCAGAAAGTACGGTTCGTAGTTATTACCAGTATCTTCACCGTAAGACAGAATCTGGTCAAATCTCTTTAACCAGATTAGAGGTTGTTTACCTGCATCCACTTCAACAAAGTCATTTACAATGGCCTTGTATCGGTCCCATACTCCTTTTGTAATCCTTTTCCTCCGTGCCATACCCTATCTCTTTACAGGGAAGCCTGGGTCTGGGCCATCTAATGGTCCTGGCCTCCGGTGGTTGACTACTTTTGGAACTACTACCTTCTTCACTGTTCGGCAAATGGGTAGATAGATGGAAAGTCTTTCAGCAAGCATACACAGATTTTGTTTAAGTATATCAATAACTCCACCTGGTTGCATTGCTTTTATGACATTTGATGAGGTTTTAGATTCAGAGTCAGTATCGTTGAAGAATTCTACCTCAGTTGGACCTGTTTGTATTCGCTTAACCTCACCTGAACCCCGGCTTGACTCTGAAGACTCGGATTCAGATGTAGAGGATGAGTTACTCTCTTTAACTGATTCTGCAGTGGCACCAACCATCAATGAAATCTGCACTACCATATAATCATAGGCTGCCAATTCCATAATTAGCTGGTTTTCTAGAGCTTCGTAATACAACTCATTATTAAATTCCTCTATAGGTACTTCATGATTTACTAGCGGCTGAATATATAGCTGCCATTTTTCAATAAACTGTTGCTTCTCTTTAAGCGTAAGTTTACCGAAGATATCCTCAGGGATATAAGTGTCTATCAGCTCGTAGATACTGCCAGGCAACTGGGTCTTTACCTCTTCACTAACCCCAATAACCTGAGTCTTGGATAATGCAACTCCTCCGACGTTGTTAGTTATGGTCATCTTGACCACGTAGTCACCAGAAGCTTCATAAAGATGGGAAGCAGTTACCACACCAACGTGTGATTCTGTCTTCCCATCACCAAATACCCATGTTACTGTAAAGTCGTGGGGTAGTTCATCAGCGAATCCCCTAAACCTTGCATTGAGTCCAACTACGGTAGATAAAAAATCTACCGTTTCCATAGCTTACTCGTCGTCTTCGTCCTTCAACTCATCGAGGATAGCATTCACCAGGTCGAGCTTGGTATCACCCTCTTCAGGCTCAATCTCCAGGGAGATGGCCAAGGCCTTCAGCTCTTCCGTGTTGAACTGCTCCTTGATTTTCTCGGGAGCCTCTTCTGCCTCGACTAGGTCTTTGAACTTCTTCTTAACGGCTTCCAGGTCTACTTCCTTCTTGGTAGCGGGTGTATTTGCCTTTACACCGCTAGCCTTTAACTCGTCGGCTTTTGCTTCCTGAAGGTAACCGTTAGCAAGAGCTGCTTTGATTACCCGGGAGTTGAACTGTTTTTCGGTTATCTCCACAACCTCGTTACGGAGAACCTTAATCTTGGAAGCCTGGTCGTAGAATATACTGGCTTTCGGATTAAGTTTTATGTACTTGGGACTTGCCATAGTTAAATTGATTAAAGGGAGCGGCATTACACCGCTCCCAGGTTTGAGTTGTGAAATTTACTCGATGATACCGGTCAGGTAGTTATCCACGTTCATGTAATCAGGGAATCCCTGAGTACTGAAGTTCTTCGTTGCGTCGATGAGGATAGAAGCATCCTGGTACATCTTAGAGAAACCAGTCGTCAGCGAAGCATAGATAGCCTCGGTCTGGTTGGATACGATTCTTTCCGATTCCAGCATGAGCTGTTTTGCAGTCAGCTTAATCATGGCAGCTGCCGGGTCTACTAGCATAACCTCGTTTTCCGGAGTTCCACCATGAATATAGAAATCTGCCGAGTTGGGAACCGGAGTTTTCAGGTTCAGGCGGGCATCAGTTGTACCCGACGAACGCAGCTTGAACTCGGGAAGGTCGAGAAGGTCGAGTGCCTGCTCTTCACCGCCGATGATGGTACGGAACTGACGACCCAAGCGAGATGCCCGAATCCATACCCGGAGAAGGTCACGATACTGGATGCCCTTTGTGGTATCTCCTACACCGATGACCGGAGCCGATTCCGAACCGTCCAGCTTGTTGCCCTTTACGAGGACATCCATGGCCAGAGCATCCATTGCATAACCCAGCTGAACACCGAAGTCACGAAGGAATATTGCCATTACGTCCATCGATACGTAGCTTCGTACCTCGTCGGTAACCTTGAAACCCTTGCCGATTTTGAAAAGGTTGACCGACTTCTGGCCGAAAGATACGGTACCCAGAGGAATGGTCTCAGCCTCGTTCACCCGTGCAGGGTTAGCGTCTGACATGTTGACGAGCGGCATGATTGCCGTCAGCCCATTGATAGGCTGGTCGGATGCGATGATGTTGGGATAGAATGGTGCTTCTCGCATTCCCAGATAGATTGCCTCACGGACAATCTCCGGAACGAGCCAACGAAGTTCGGGATTCGGCATGGAGTATATATTCTCCATCGTGTCGACTTTGGGATTGAACCCGACGGCTTTGAAATAATCCTCCTGGGTAATGCCATATTTCTCCTGGAGCATATCACCCAGATGAATGTCTACCGGGAGACTCTTGTTGCTTCCCTGTCGGAAGCCATCCATGTTCTTTACGATTTCGGGAAGCTCCTTTAAGTACTGGTCCCGAGTGAAAGTTTTTTCTGCCATGTTATAAATGTGTTTTTCTTGTTATTTTGCAAGGATTCGTACCAGTTCACCTGCCTCTGCCGTGTTTATAGCCAGGAAGGGAGTCTCGGCATTGGAAGCCGAGGGACTAAAGTTGGGATACGTGCCGCTGTCGTCGAGAGTACCGTCCGTCTGAACATAACCAGTAGTGGTTATCTCAGCCTCGGCGATACCATGGATAATGGTGTAGCCCTGGACCATTACCGTAACCTCTACTCCGGCTGCCGTAGGAGGATATGCGGGATATTGGCTGTAACCGATAGCGATACCGATGTACATTTCGCCCGATGCTCCGGTATACGGAGAAATGGTACCATCAGTGTTCAGCTTTACGGGCTGACCCTGAACTATGGTATCGCCTTTCTTTACCGGGAATGCCTGATGAAGCTTGTGCGATTCACTTTTGTAAATCACAGCCTGCGGGGTTCGGGAACCCACTTTGTGTAAGTCTGCCATAATTTAATTTGAGATTTAAGTTACTTTTCTGTTATTTCTTTTCTCCTCGAAGTTTCCGGTCGGCCAAAGCCTGGGCAACTGCCTGAGTAGACTTGTCTCCGTTCTTCGTCTCGTCTTCTACCTCTGGATTGATAGACGATGCCCGGCCCACGTCCTGAGAACCGCAATGATTGCAGTGCATCGGGAATTTGTCCTCCAGCTGTGCATCGTAGGTCTTACGCAGAGCACTGAGGGTCTCCATGGTAGTTCCTTCGTTCTCCAGGAGTGCCAAGATATTCTGGTCTACGTTCTCCTCGCCGGAAACTTTCTTGTAGGCAGCCACCGTCTCCTCACGGAAGGATTTGATATGACCGTCCCAGTTTTTCTTTGCTTCCTTGTAAGATTCCATGTCCTTCTCGAGATTTGCTTTCTCTTCCTTGAGAGTCTGAATCTCAGTGTCTTTGGAAGCCACGGCCTCAGTGAGGCTCTGATTCTGCTGTACCAGGTTTTTAATCTGGGTGAGAGCCAGCTCTGTCGAAACTTCCTGACCTTCAGAAAGGGTCAAAAGATTTTCACCAAAGAGGCTCGCCAGCACTTGCTGCAATTCTTTGTCCATGTTTGTTTTATTTGTTTGGTTATTGTGGTTACCCTTTCTGGCACCCTTTTCATTATTAGATTGGGTGGTATTGTACTTTATCTCTTTTTCAGAAAGAATCTTGAAGTCGAACATAGATACCCTCTTTGCTGGGTCATTTGCTTCGGCAGCTTTTTCTTCAGAGAAAGAATAGTACTGACTTCCTGCATAAGCAGGGCTGTTTAACTTACCGCTTTTGATAAGCTGGGCAAACGGGTCTGCCCCATGCCATACCAGAGATGTCTCTTTATAAGATATAATCTTGGTAACAACTCTACGAATCAACTCCCCATTCTCAGTATATGTACCAAGTTTGGAATAGAACTCCCATATATCTTCAAAGGCATGAGAAGGTTCCCATGCAAACTCTACAGTTACAGAATTAGAATGTATTGACGGAGGGTCCATTTGAATACCACGAGCTATACGGGGATTTGAAAGACCATCTATCTTCATGATACCATTGATACCAGCAGGGATAATTATCCCGGTCTTTTCATCCTGATAAGCTTCTTGCCACTCTACAGACTTAACTGCTCCAATAGCATTAGCTACATCGGTCTCATGGTCAAGGTTAACTGATTGACCTACCAATAAGGGCATTGATTCCTTCAGTACTGCTTCTGGAAACTCAGTGGGATTGTACTTATTTGCCACTATTGCGGCAGAAAGCATTCGGAACATTGGCTCTATAAAGTCACTGTCCTTTGGCTTTAACATTTCTGGAGTTACTTCTGGCATGAACTGGTTGACATTCAAAGTGCCTCCCCACATACCAAACCTTTCCAGTGACTTCTTAGGGTCTTCACTGAAGTTGACAGTACCCTTGTAGAAGTTTTCGGAGAGAGAGTGAGCATCAATAACTACTTCTGGTACATTAGATACCATCAAGCTATGAGCCGCACTTAACACCATTACATCGGTGTTCTGATGAACATTTGTCATAATTTATCTTGGTTTACTGTCTTGGTCTTTTCTTTTGGGATTAGGGTTTGTTTTATCCCTGGTCCTACGGTCTGACTTGTCTTTGTCATCTTCCCGTTTCTTTTTCTTCTTACCAGTATCTGAATCTCCCGTACCATCTGAATCATCCGAATCCACAGGAGTTCTTGGTTCGGGTTGGTCCGGAGTTTCATAACCCATATCACGAGCAAACTGGTCCTGACTGATGATACCCTGATTATACAGGGTTACATTTACACGAGCCCGATATTCACGGGCCTGCTGTAACTTAATATCATCAGAAACAGTTGAAGTCCCGAACTTGATAGTTATTCCCTTATTATTGAACCCCGCCAGGCGCAATTCTAGAGAATAAAAAAACTCCAGTACAAAGATTACCAGGGTTTGGATATTCTTTAACTGGGATATCATCTTAGACAGCTGTATACCAGCTCCACCCTCGGTACCACTCTGTGATGCAGATACTCCAATGATAGAACCATTTACTCCGAGGCCGTTTGCTACGGATTGTTGATTCATATTCCAGGGAAGGTTTATATTCTGCATAGAAGCCGAAGTTGACCTCAGTTCGAATTCATGGTCATCTATGTAACCAACCACTACTCCATCTGACATACCACCAACGATATTGGTCTTCATCTTCCTGAGAGTACTTTCCAAACGAGCAGCATAGGCTTTTTCACTTTCTCCAGCAGTACGAGGAGGTTTAGCCATCTTAGCTTCAAGGAAACCAACCATACCCATTACCTCCATGATATGTTTGAAATTCTTTCGCATGGTATGCTGACCAGCGATAGAATCCAAAGCCGACATAAATGGAGGTACCCCGTAGGGTTCATCGGTATCATTGTACATACCAACATAACAATAGGTCTCGGTATTCAATCGTATGAATGAATCCTTGAGACCATCTACCAAATGAGGATTCCTTTGGTATGGGTGATATACTCCATTGTTCTCTCTCTTAAACCTTATAGTTTCTGGTTTAATGAAGAGTATAGTTTCCAATCCTGTTAACTTCTTGTTTGGTACTCCTTCCACCGATATAGCACCACTAACAAGAAGCTGAACTATGAACTTGTTTACCAACCCATCTATTCCGGCTGTATACTTCGACCACCTCTTGGATACATTCCTTAAATGTTCCCTCATCTTGGTGGACTCCTCGGGAGTGTTGTTTGGGAAGTCGATAGTATGACCTGTATTCGACAACTTAAACATGTCCTGCAATGCAATGCTGACGTCCGGGTTTATCTTGTACAAGTCCCGAATAATAGGTATTAGTTCTGTTCTGAACGTTGGGGTAACTAAGTTCGTCATACCATTGAGAGTGGTAATGAGTTCAGAGTTCCCCACACCATCATCTGGTTGAGAAACTCTGCCCGGACTTATTGAACCCTTTCCCTCATCTTTGTTCTGAGATTCCACAGGCTTAGACCTGGTGAACCAACTGATAGGATTAAGTTTCATGTTATATTGAATGGTTTATGCTTACTGAGGAATTACTACAGTACCAGATGGACTGTGAGACCTGATATGATTTGTGATGGCTTTACCGAATATAGCATCATCGGAATATGTTTCACCTTCCAAATCCAGGTCCATAGAGGAGTTATTCATTCTATGCTTACCACGAGCAATAGGTCTTCCAGCACCGTCATAAATAAAGGTGTATGCTTCTTGTACAAAGAACGGGTCTTTTATAATTACGTTCTCTTCCCTGATATCCTTCTCTAAGTTCTCGATTATTACAGAACGGTTCTTGGTTGTAGTTAACCATCCAGGGAATTTATCTTCCTCGGGTCTGTTCTTCCTCTTCTTACGTAAGAGCTTAGTATAGAAGTATAAATTAGGATATCCCTCATCCTGAAGTATGGTAGTTACCGTCATACCAACGTCGTTAGTCTCTGGGGCTAACTTAGCAAAGTTATACTTCTCTCCAATATCTCCAAGGAGTCGGGCATACTTGTTCAGGGGTATTCTCCCCTTATATACTGCAGCCTCTTCTCCTTCTTTATCCATACAGGTGAAAGCAGAGTAGTCAGTACCTCTACCAGTAGCACAGTCACCACCAATAAAGTATTCTTTGTTCGGGTCTGGTTCGTTGAACTCTTTATACTGACCTTTGAGACGAGTATTGATAACAGGGTAGTCGAATAAGCATTCCTCTATAGCTTTAATATCAGCTAAGTCAAATACTGTATTACCTGATGATAGAAAGTCACCATCTATCTCCTGAGCAGTTCTCTTGGGACCAAGAGCAGCAGACATTTCTTCATACCATTTCTCATCTCGGTCAGGGTGCATCTGCCAATACAATCGGATTGGGTTGAATGGGTTGCCTCCAGATATGGCATCTACCCAAGTACCATGGAAGAAGTTCCCTACACCATAAGGGGTGTTATGAGACACGTAGTCTTCGTTGATGAGGTAAGATTCATCGTTTTCAACGCAAATATCATAAATGGTATCGTAATACTTTCTAACTACTTTCAGCTTAGAAAGATAGATACTTGTACCACGTTTACCAGATACAATACGTTGAATATAAGACTTATTCAGTTTAACCTCAAACTTATTCTCAATCTCCTGAGATATCTTCTCCAACACTCCATAATAGTAACCAAGCTCTTGATAACGATACCTTATGTAAGCTACTACTCTTAAGTCGTAGTTGAATCCACCTTTTAGTTTAGACCCAAGCTTCATTCCATAAGAATATTTTGCAGCTTTTTGACTGTTCTCAGCTACTGTAACTATCTGGAGATTGGTTACATAGTTATCCGATGGATTATTGTTTATGTGGTCAACTACATATCCTTCTGGAATTTCTCCTAAGAATACTTTAGCCACCAGATTGTGGACACATATCTTTTTCTTTTGACCCTTATTCCACAACCTTATATTTAGGTATCTCTCCCTATTATTACAAGGTCTTGGTAACTTCTCTACCCTCGTCCCATTCTTTACAATGAAGATTCTTCCCCAGTTGGAGACTTCATAGTTTGGATAACCAGGTATGGGTTTGCATATCTCTTTCTTGGGTTTTACGGTTACTGGATTCTGCTCCAGACCGCTTATACCAGTATGATAGAAGATAGCAGGTATATCTCGTTCGATTATCTCTGAAACAGGTAACCAACCTTCAAGAGTATACAACTTATGTTTTGGAGTACATTTAATAACCCTACCTTGTTCATTGTGAACTTCCCAAGTTTTCAGTACACCCTTATTTACAGAACCAAGTACTCTCTGCCACTTTCCAGTATGTGATAATACTCTCAGCCCAAGATGTGATATATCCATCTTACCAAAGGTCTTAGGACATATAGAATCAACTCTGAAAGGTCCATCTTTACCTATTATCTGAGTGTCACCCGTGATACATGAGTTTACTATAGCCGCACCACCGGTCGATAGAGTAGGGAAAGCTGATGCCCAGATAGTTGAAGCCCATCTTACGATTGCTGCCTCATCAATCACCAACAACGACAAAGATTCAGAACGACCAGCTTGGTCAGAGGTTGGTATAGATTCAATAACTGAACCGTTTGCAAACTCTATAGTTGATACAGAACCAAACTCTCCTGCACGACCGTTTATGATAGGCTCTTGCAGATATGAGGGTAGGTTCTTGTACATGAACTTAATCTTCTTTAGTACCTTCTTTGCTACGGTGTCCTTGATTGAGATAATATTTATCTTCTTGTTAGGGTGATACATTGCTAACCAAAGACAGTAGAGAGAGATTAGCTCAGTAATACCAGCCTGACGAAACTTTAGGATGATATTGAACCTGTTGAGCATGAATTGGTATAGCACTGCTTTCTGAAAAGGGTAGAGCAAGAACTTTACCATGCCCAACACTGGGTTTATCACGTAGCAGAAAGTAGAAAAGAAGAACGGGTCTTTCATCACCCGAACCAATGTCTTAAGTTGTTCGGGTGTAAGACTTGCATCTTCAACTAATGTCTTCTTTCTTGCCATGTCAGAAATTGTATGAAATTCTTAGGTACGGGTCGAGACCTAAATTATCCCGAAGTTTAGGATAATAGTTGATATTCAACCCGGCTTCATAATTAAATTTACTGGTATTGTATTTCAAGCCTAAATCCAAATCATGGAAGTTATGTACTGGTCGTATGGTATACTGAGCTACTGGATTAAATCTTTTTAAGAAAGATGTTTTCTTATGGGTTAATTTACCATCCAGGTAGTTATATTGATAACGAAAGTAATTAACTGAATACTCCTCAGTAATAAGCTTACAATCAGTATTGAATGTAGTGATAGATAGTTTATCCCTATTTGAAAGTATTTGCAATAATTTAGGAGCCAGAGGATAATTGGTCAGGAATAATTCATTGTATTCAATTTTAGTTGAATCCTTTTGAACGATAGTAACTACTCTATCAACATATTCAATTCGTTCGATAGGAACAGAATCTATCTGATAGAGGAATACCATTTTGGGTAATTGAATCTTAGGGAATTCAACCTTTGGTACAAAGGGTTTATTAACCCAAATGGTATCAGGTTGCTCAGTAGAATTTTTAAGGTCATGCCTTAATTCAGAATTTCGGTTCCATAGCCAAAATATGGTTAAGGCCATAATTATAAAGGCTAAGGTTAGGATTACATTTTTCATCTTCTTTTATGTGTTTAGTTTTTCTTTCATATACCCCCCTTAAACACGTGTATAGATAATAATATACTGTTTAAGGTATATTATTATCACGCGCATATACGAGGGGGAGTCATCGTAAAATAGAGGCCTTTTTAAGGCACCTTTTTAACCATAATCCGACCTCATATACAGAGCCCTTGGTTAAGGTATTCCTTCCCTTATTTAACCAATAAGTTGGATTAGCCTTATCAAAATAAATTCGGAAGGTTTTGGGAAAGCCCATAATCACCCGGTATTCTTCAAGGCCCATAATCCTTCCGTGGGGATTGAATTGCCTGGATGAAGGTCTTACGGTTAATGGGTAACTTCTTTTTCTATTGCGATATACTCCCGGTAGAGTCTTCATCTTCTGAGTTCTCATAGGCCACTTGTAGTCATTTTTGAACTCAGTTCTCCATAGCTTTCTTACTTGAGCTACTGTTAGAGTGGTTTTAGATTTATCAGCATAGTGATACATGGCTAACTTTTTATCATCAGCTTCCCGATAATTTAGGTCTCTCCTAACCTCTCTTTTCAATTGACACAGATTCTTGGGTTTTGTAACCTGAAAAGTATGGTCAAATATCTGTGGGTTGATTTTGGAGTCTTTTCTAACTCCTATCAACACCAGACGTTTCCTACTTTGTTGGGAATTACCAAATACCGTAACGGAGTGACAGTGCACTATAAGTTTATAATCGGGTAAATTATGTTCCCATTCCCAGATAGGGATAAAATCTAGAAGTTTTGGGAGGTTCTCAAGCATAAATATTGCTGGTTTGAACTTCTTAATACTAGAAAGATACAGATTAAGGGTAACATCTTCCCGGGGTTTGCCCAGGGATTTTTTCCTGGAATATGAGAATACTGAGCTATGCCCACATGATGGAGAGCCTAATATTAGGTCTATTTTGGAATTTTTTACCTCTTCCAGTGACCTTACAAACGGTATATCACCAAAATTAAGCTTCCATTGCTCTTCTTTTTTGGAATGGAATACTGCTCTGGGTTCTACATTAGCTATAAGATGTTCCTTAAACTCAAAAAGGAGCGCTCCTTGGGCTCCACAGATACCTAAGACATTCATTGAAAATAGAATTTTATAATATATACCGGAAGGTCTTGCAAAGACTACTTTAATATGCAAATTTAATATCAAAACTACATGAAAGTTGGTGATTTATTACTGGTAACAGGTCCTGCCTTCTTTGAAAAGACGGCAATTAAGGAGAGGAAAAAGGGGGTTTATACTCTCGAGAATGGTATTAAGACAGATAGAGATCTCAATCCTATCAATTCTAAGTATCAAATCGAGGTTTTTAACGAAGAAAAGTATAAAACTCTGGTAGCACAGAGAACTTTGAACCATGATTTGGAGAAATTGGCCGCTATCAACAAGAAAGGGATTAAAAATCCTGATATAATCCGGTATGCAGCTGCCAAAATCAGTCGTATTATCGAAAAAATAGAAGGAAAATGATACGTTTCTTATTACATTGGATTACAGTAAACGTTATTAGTTACTCTGCATATTGTGGAGGTATGACTTGGAAAGCTTTGAAAGGAGTAAACAAGGAATATGAAGGTAATGAATCTTGGTCCAAAGGTAAGAAAGAAACTATTCAAACACTCATAATTTGTATCACCATCATAATAATCATATCATGTCTGATATCTTAATGACTGCTAATCCTGCTCCGGCTTGGTTGGGTTATACCCTTTTAGTGTTCTACACCCTCGGATTTATCTTCTGCCTATTTATCAGAAGTGTAATCGAAGAAACTCCTCTTAAAAAAGCCTCCAACCCAGTTAGATATGGAGTTTTATTCCTTATATGGGCAGTTAGTCCGGCAGTAATAACTGGATTATTTATACTAACCCTCAAAATTCTTTTCAAGAATGATACTCGAGTTAAACGACATTGAAATAATTTTAAGGAAAGCCAGTGATGAAGAGAAGCAATCCATTCCGGTTTGGGATGCTTATATAGAGAAAGTAATCATAGACGGGAATATTCCTTCCCTTTTACGGGATAAACTCACTGGTAAGATAAATAATCTTACTCAGGGATTCACCCAAAAGTTCAGTGGTCAATTAAAGGGTAATATTGAAAATGAGATATTGTCCTTAGAGGAATATGTATACCGTAAACATGACCTAACCTTTACTAAGCTAAGAGTAGTAAGAGAACATTATTCATTAAGAATAACTACAGCTAAAGGTCAAACATTCGATATTTGGGAACCTTAATAAAAATATCTATATGGCAGTAAAAGTTTATACTCCGGGTCAGTTCTATGCTGCTGGTGGAGTAGTAGAGGAAATGTTTTACCAAGAAGTTGGTAGAACAAAGAAGTACTTAAGGAAGAGAGTTGGTTTTGTACGTTCTTTTGAACAAGTAATCAAGAATCTAAAGGATGAAGCTTGGAGAGAGTTTCATTACATGAAAGCTAACGTTAGAGGGGTAGATTATACCTTGGTATATGACCCCGATAATAAGGAATACCCCTATCTTTTCGTAGAAACCAAGTTCTACTTCAAACAAAAGGCCAAGGTTAAAGAACCAGACCAAAAGTAGTAAATGTAATCACACAAAAGAGGTCAGTATTTATCTGACCTCTTTTCCCTTTTATATTATTCCAAGCTGTGGTATTGATAAGTAAGTATTCCTGTAGATGAGATAGTAACGGTGACTATGGCTCTAGTTTGGTCGTCGTTAACGAAACCTTCTCCAATGGGTTGATTACCGTCTACAGAATAACTATGACTAAAGAGAAACTCTACCTCTGAATTATTAAATCTGAACCCCGTGGATATGGCCTTCTGTTCATATTGACCACCATAATCATGACTATCTACTATCATAATGCCATCTATCTGTTCATTTTTAACTTGATTGTAGATAGTTATCAGTTCAACTGTAGATAGTACATTGGTTATCCAACCTCCCAAATTGGTGGTTGGTAAGGGTAATTTTGCGAATTTCATATCATCTTCGATTATAGGTACATTACCTTGGTGAAATAAAAGTAAACTCATATCGCATGGTTTATGGATTAAAAGTATATCACTATGATATACTTTTAATGAAGTAATGTACACACAACAAAGCCCAGTAGAAACCTATAAACTACTGGACTTAATTTTTAATCTATGTTCCAATAAAAACCATCCAATGGGTAACATGTAACTATTTCCCTGTTACCATTTAGACTTTGACAATCAGAAGCTGACTATAAAGGTAAATAACTCCGGTATACAAATGCCAACAGACGACCAAGTACAGATAATAGACTACATTACCCTATATGCCGATGGAGATTTAGATATCCAGTTATTAGATAGGTAATCGTTCTAAGAGGGGCTCACTACCAAGGGTCCCTCTTATTGGGTGTATACCTTGATACCGAAACGATATCTTCAGGTCTATATCCCTTAAATTCATGAATACTATGTTAAAGGTTTTATTTCATATCCTTTTCTTCCTTATGGGATTCACACTTACATTGGGAATAATGGGTGGGGTCCTTTGCTCGTTGCAGAAACATTCTAGTAAATTATTACAAATAATAGGTGAGTTATTCATATTCGGAATAATTTGCATTCTGGTAGTCACTCTTACAATAGTTATAATTAAACCCTATGCCTAATCATGGAACAGAAAGAGAAGAATAGGATTATCCTGGAATGGATAACCAAAGCCAAGGAGATTTATGTGAATACCATTATTAATTGTGGAATGTGCAAGTCATTCAAATTGGCTGTATTAAGGGATTCAGAATTAGAGAAGTCTTTGATTTGTATCTTACAGGATATGGGACATGAGTCAGAGATACTTGATGGTAAACTATTGTATAATCCTGAATGGCTTTTTATACTTATCCCTGAATTTAACTTTGAGTTTTTGGGTGGGGATAAAACTACTAAAGCTTATATGGAAGTTCAAAACCATAAGTTGACCCTTCGAGAAATATATTGGTGGAGCAAGTGGGATAGTGAAGTAAGGATTAAGGCATTTGATAATCTGATAAGGATATATAAGGCTAAATCATAGGCTTTATAATATGAGCCTTAAAAAATATCCTGGGAAAATTTTATGAAGAGCCTTTAGATGGGTTCTTCATTTTGTGTAGGGAGAGGGGGGATGTGATTATGTGGCATGTGCCTTTCAGGAAGAGCTTAATGCGAGGTTCTCAAAAACATCTAGCAGTAAAACGGGACCACGGTGTCCCTATCGCAAAATTAAATTTTATTAAAAATAGGGGACAAATTTGTCCCCTATTCGATTTTATTTACTTGCTTTCTTTTTCATTCATTGCAAGTAAGAAATTTTTGATTGTGTCCTTTTTTTCTGTATTTGCATTTGCATCGACGATGCAATTTGCATTTATATATACTTGCTTTGCATATTCTTGCCATGCTTTTTTTAGTGCTTTCCTTTTTTCGGCATTTTTGTTACTTGCAATAAATTCTGCTATGAACGCATCCAACTTTTTACGCAACTTCATTCGCAGATTCTTTTTTTCTTTGTCGGTTTTGCATTCTGCAAAGATTTCTTTTTTGTAGATGCTTTTTCTTTCGTTGGTCGAAAAAATTTCGTTGCCGATTGCTAAAATTTCATTTGCTTTCATAGTAGTAAAATTTTTAATTGGTTTAACTTTTATTAGTTCTTTTCTGTATTACAAATATACAACAAATATTTTCAATTACAAAATTTTAGACATAAATTTTGATTATATTTTTCTATAGTAGAACCGATTAGAATAAATATTGCCTATTAAGGAATTAGGGTGTTATGGTAGGTGGGTTTAATGGTAGGTTGAGTATAAGGTTATTGTTGGTAGGAGGGTTTGTTGGTATAAGGTCTGATTGAAATATGGCCTTAGCTGGTGCCAGTGGGTACCTTAATTCCCTTGCTAAGGCCTTTAATATTCCTTTTCATTTTCGGCCTTGGTCCTTGGGAATCTAGAACTATATAATTTTATAACTAAGTAAACACTTATATTCCGTAAGTACTAAGTTTCTATGATATGCCCCTACTTGCAAATGGGAACACTTTATTTTGCATTGCACTTTAGGAAAATTTTGAATACAGGGTTGGGATTGGTGCCAAGAGGTGCCTGCATGGCCTATAATATAAAAGGCCTATAAGCCAAGCTACTAAAAGCGATATAAGGCCTTAACCATGTACATACCTAAAAGGCCCACTATAAGGTAGGCCTAAGTTTAGGTTTAACCTGGGTTTATTCCAGGTAGGATATATTTAGGAGAATAAGCCCGTCGGCGATATTTGATGAGGTTATTCGGATAGAGCCCAGGTCCGAATTAAGTTCGAAGTTGAGTTTTTCGATTATGGGAGTTTCGAAGTCCCGGTCGGATTCCTGGTAGGAGGTATCCAGGATAAGGGAGGTGATTTCGGCACCGTGGGCAGAATCGAGAGTCCAATTGTGAGAGTGATAGAAGGAGAGTTCCTCGGGTTGAGGGAGAAGGTCGGTGAGGGTTTGAGCAATTTGGGAAATTGCAGGGAGTGCAGAGTTGAGCATGGAGAAGGTTGCAAGTTGGTTTTGCAGTTGGTTCTCAATTTGATTTTTAATTTGATTTGCTTTCATAATTGTAAGAATTAAATATTAGTTATTTCTTTTTCTGCATTACAAATATAATCATAATATTTAATATACACAAATTAAATATTAGGGCCTTCAAGTGGGCCTAAGGTTTATGGCCACTATAAGGCACCAGAGGGTACCCAGGTTGAATCCATAAAGGCCTTATAAGCTCATAAATAAAAAAGGCCTGGGTTGGCAGGCCTAACAGAAAAGAGAAATGAAAGCAAATAGGTGGGCCAACCCCCACCTATGCCAATGTCTCCATATAGGTTATATACATTCCCAAATCACTATCCGCAAAGGTTAATGCAATCCCAGCCCGGTTCGAAGTTACCATGGTAATCCCGTTACCAACTTCGTTTACCTTGTAATCACCTTGAACATATTCCTTGAATTGCTCGGTTAACCTACCGGTTAAATCCTGGCTTGCCTCGCATAACTTATCAATCCAATCGTAATCCTCGTTATACAGAGTCGGATTATATTCCAGGAACATAGCCTGAAACCAACTATCATCACTGCGAGGGTTAAACTCCTGGGACATACCCGGAATAAAATACGAAGCCCCGTTACCTGCCTCGTAAGCCTTATCCTTAATTAACCCCTTAACCGATGCAATTAAATCAAATCTTTTCATAACCTTAAAATTAGTTAATTATTATTATACTGTATTACAAATATAATATAATTATACTATATATGCAAATTAAATATGAAGGCCTTTGAAGGTTAGATTTTATCGACCTCCAAACCTTCCGGACCCATATTCAGGATATAACCTGCCTGAATCAAATTATTAACTACCGAGGGTACACATTTCTTAATATGCAACCTGAATTCCGATTGACCCATATATCCCACGAAGTTATCCTTAGGAGTATTGATGGCCAATTCAGTCGAATGGTGTTTGGAAATGATTTCCAGGGCAGTGGTAAAATCTTTAGAATTAAGCATGGCTTTATGGATTTAAGGATTTAAGGATTATTCGTATATAAAGTATTGACCAAAGGCCTTAACCTCGAAGGCCTTCTTTACATTGGGATGGTTATATACCTCTTGGGTATATATTGTAACCAAAGCTCCGATAATGAATCCCATCGTTAAGAGTAGGGATATTAGGATTACCTTTCTGATTCTTTTCATGGCCTTAAATGTTTTAGGGTATTATTTCTTTTTTCTTTATACAAATATAATCATAATATATTATATATGCAAATAATTCTTTAAGGCCTACCTTTAAGGTAGTTTAGGGCCTTAAAAGGTACCCTAAATGTGCCTTAACTTGAGAAATCAAATCTCCAATACTCTATTCCTGGCATATCGATTTTAGACACCTGTTCCAAAATCCCCTAAAAGACTCGCATATATATATATATATATAATATAGATTGTATTCTTTAGGGATTAGGATTAAGGCCCTTAAAGGCACCTAAGTGTACCAATGAAGCTATTCATTTATTCTCATGTATAGACAAGTAGAGTGGCCATAAGTCTCTTTATCGAAAAGGCCTTAGCTATTGGCCTTAACCTTGCCTTAAGAGACTTATGATTATATAATATAGACTTGATTAAGGTAAGGGTTTGGGTACCTTAAAGGCACACTTTTGGGCTCTCTTTGGGTCTTAGGGCCCTAAGTCTGGTTAGCTACTACGTATAGTAACAAAGATAGCTCCAGAGCTCTTAGGGTACACAGTTGAGAGGGCCCATCACCTACCTTAAATTTTTTTCCTCACCCCGATTTTATGGCCCTTGGACTTCTTCGATATCTGAACCTTATCATCGACTGCCTGTTAACTTTTGCCCTAACCTAACACATAAATAAAAGGCCTCTAAGATATAAGCCAATCCTAAAAGCCTTATATGATTGATGATTATAAATATATGTATTTATATACGCCTTATATATGGATGTATATATTAAGGATTGTATTGATATTTAGGATTTTTTCTTTGTTTGGGGTTGGGTTTGGGTATTAGAATCCTGGTTTTCAGGTTTAGATGCCTTAATACTTCCCTTAGTTCGGAATCTGTATATTCCTTAGCCTTTTCAATTGGGATGTTGTTATGGTTGGAGGCTATGATGATTGCCCTATCCTTTGATACCTTAATGGTTTTTTCTTTATTCATGGTTATTTGGATTTGTAGGTTGGGAAGAAGTCAAATTCTATATACCACCTCAGCCAAGAGATGATGATGTAAAATGGGCTTTGGGATGTGATTACTATGGCTGGAAGTAGTACCCATTCCTTGGGAGTAGAATTTGATAGGGCTGTGGCTTTGATTTTCATAGTGATTATTGTTTAGGGATTTTTATCCATATTCCTTGTGTCCTTAACCCTTTTCTTCTCATGGTTTGTTCATGTTTGATTTGGTTGATGAGATTAAGGATATGTTGTCTGTATTTTCTTTGGAATGCCCATTTACGGGATGGTAGTTCTTTGTAGAGTTCGGATAACTTTGCATTGAGTTGATTCATTGAGAGAACCCTTAATTCTCTGGATTCAGTGCATTTCATAGTATAGATGATTATAAGTAATAAGTATCATCTGCCCAGTTTTCTCCTACGACATCCTGGATGTTTTGGATTTTCTTCTGGGATTGGTAGGAAGTTCTTTCCATTACAGAAGGTATAGCATCCTCCTCCCTCTTCTAAGGGTCTCTGACATTTTGTGCAGATATGGGTTGAATTGGATTTAGGTTTCATGATTAGTATTTTATTTGGATGATTACCCAAGAAACTATCAGTATTACAGCTACCAGGATTATCCATTCCAGTAATGCTTGCAATAATAACTTAAGTGTTTTCATATCCAGCTATCTTTGAGTTACTAGATTGGGTAGTAGCAGCGGATAGAGATGATACCTCCGTGATTGCGGATTACCCATGTTTGTTCGTATTCGAAATAATCCAGAGACTCGTAAATATCGAATACTGATTTCAGTTCTGTATTTGTACCACCAAATATTTCCGTACCCGGAGCCGGTGTGAAGGTGAAAGTATGATGACCACCATACTGATTGTTTCTGGTCTCTATCTTAGTGAGGAGCATACCATATCTCCGGAGAAATTCCCTGAATGTGCATTGGAAATACATTTCGGGGTCTGTCATGCCTTGTCTTTTGCACCATCCGTGAACTTTCTTCAGGAGGTATAAGTAATTGTCTGGTTGTTTTTTCATGGCCTTAATTTATTTAATTAATTATTATCTTATTTCCTATATACAAATATAGCAAATATTTTGTAATTATGCAAATAAATATTGAAGGCCTTTACCAGCGTTCGTCTTCGATAGTGATGCGAATGTGGACATTTTGTTGAGGATGCTCCTTTAACCATCTCTCAATCTCTCCAGCCCTTTCGAGACTGTCTATATAATCTGGAGCTAAAGCCTTAACTGTTTCATAAGGTAAGCTCCCATCGGGATTTATCCAGGGTTTAGCAGGTGGCTCTTTTACCTGGTTTTTATTCTCGATTACTGCCATAATAACTACAATCAGAACAATGGCAATAGCTAACCACATGAATATGATTAGAGTACTGCCTTCTGAGTTTTTGTCTTGAGTTTTCATGAGACTTTATCTTTTAGTTGAACATTGTGAGCTGACATGAGTTCAGCTTTTGACATGAACTCTTTCATGTGACTCTCTTTAATGAGAGTGAGTACCTTCTCTCCTGTCTTGGTGTTGACCATCATGGTAGGAAGTACCTTAGACATTTTAGGTAATCCATCTTTACCGGGTTCCAAGTCCTCAATTAACTTTATCTCCGTTTCTGGGTCTAACTCCAGTATGTACGGAATCAATTCAAACATTTTCATAGCTTTGACTTTATGATATCCCTGATACCTATTAGTTTTAACTTTTGTTCAGGAGTTAAACCTGGGTCCTTCATTGCTTTGTTGACTTCAATATATAACTCCTGCATCTTTATTCTATAGAGAGGCCCTTTGATATGTTTACATACCCAGTTGTATTCTCTACATATTTTGTTGATTGAACTCATGCCCTGATGGTTATTACTAATCCCAGGTTACAGCTCCCTACCAGTACTTCATCATCCCCGGTAGAGAGAATCTCCTTCAATTGGGTTAATACCCCTCGGAAATTCATCCGAGTTGCTCCTTCTGATTCATGGAACTTAACCAAAAGAGTATGCTTATATGACTGAGGAATGCTGTCCTGGTCATATTTAATCTCTACTTTATAATCGTAGAGTTCCAGCCCAAGTCGAGAATCCAGTTCTTCTACCATTTCAGTGTAAGTGTCCTGGATTGCTTCTTTAATGCAATCTACCTCTTCTTCCCGAATATTTCCCAAGTTATATGATTCCTTGAGACCCGAGAGCATAACCTTTTTATAATCTTTCATAATTGTAGGGTTTTATTTCTTTTTCTTTATACAAATATAGATATAATATTTTTAATATGCAAATAAAACTTCTCGGTATCTATGGGTGGAGATAGGTTCTAGAAACTTTATCTCCTATTTATGTCTAGTTTATTAGTAACACAAAAAAGACCTCTAGAAAAGAGGTCTTAATGGTCCTTTATTTATTAGGCCTTAGCTGGTATGAGAACCGGTTTGTAATAGATATCTCCTTCTGGTATGAGGGGATGTTTGAACAGCTCGAATTCCAGGGCTGAATTATCAGGAAACTCTACGAGGATACATATACCGGAATATACTTTCCACCCGGGTCTGTCTTTGATATCATCACTGAATAGGCTTATAATATCTATCCGTACTTTGTTCTCCACTGGTTTTGTACCGAACAATTTATTAGTAAAGTTAAGTACTATACCTTTGATAGTGGGGTAATACTTCGGGTCGTACGTTTGGTACATTGAGTGGCAGTAAAGTCTGCTTGCCCGAATTAAAAGGTCTATTTTCTTATTAATGTGCATAGTTATAAAAAGGTTAACGTTACATGATTTTGTCGAATACAAAGTAATTAGTAGCTTCGTTCATAGGAAGATAATGAGTCTTCTCCATAAAGTCTGGTCCGGCTATAGTTATAGCCCTCACGTTGTTTGCTTCATCACCCTCTACATTGAGAATCATACCGATATTTGTATGAGTATCTGCATGGGCTACTCCTAATAGCATTCCGGGACAAATATCATCCATGACTTGCATATCGATATATTGTCCATCTTCTGATATGGTATCTACATATTTACCATTCTCTACATACTGGAATAGATTGCACCAACCTGTGATAGTATGTATCTTTATTTTAGTTGCACAGGCTGATGCGGATAGAGTTACTTTGCTATTAGTGCATAACCAACCCTGACGATTTACTTTTTCATCAGTGAAGACAATATCTTCCTGATAAGGAGGATAAGGTAACCCGAATACTTTAATCTTCTTACCCTCATTGATAAGTTGATTGATTTTGGCTACCACTTTGGTCGCAGTTAAAACTTCTTTCATAGTAGGTGTCTGTGTTATAGATTGAACTGAATTTCTGCTTTATATCCTGGCTCTAAACTCCCTGCCGTAAAGGGTATACCCAAATAATGAGGATATGGATTATGCCAGATGTTGTGGTTAGATAGTTGTTCAGAAGCTTCCTTGATATTATCTTCTCCCGAGATATAGAATCTTATCTCTTTCTCATTGGCCGAAACTACTTTGAGAAACCCTTGTACAGTTATATTAACTGTAACCTCCCGAGCTTTAATTATTAAGTCCATAACCTTTTAATTTTTGTTTATACAAATATAAGAAATTAAATCTAATTTTGCAAATAAAAATCAATGGTTATCTTCGAGTTCTGGGTCTATTTCTTCGTAGTCTATCCCCTCTTCTATTTCTCGTCGGATTTGATGATGGTCTTCTTCAAAGACTTTTAAGGCACCATGGTAGTCTCCTGTTACGCTATCCAATTCGGCCTTCTTGAGAGTTAAGCCCTCTTTATCTCCTCTATTACCCTCTTGTTTTGTTGCAACAACAACTGGTAATTCTTTAAAGTCATACTGATTTTCTACATATTCTATCTCTTTTATACCACCCTTGTCAGCAAGCTCTTTTTGAATCATAGACATGGCTATATCACGGGTTAGTACTGGTTCAGACTCACCCGTATTGTTGAATTGATTGTTCTGTTGGTTGAAGATATTTACAGTACCGCCACCAGACACTGCCCGTACTAAACTCTGAAGAGAGGTTGTGGACTGTTGCTTTAATCCAATGGCTTTATTGACTTCTGCAGTTATAAATGGAGCATATCTTCCCCCCTGAGAATCCCTGAGTATTTGTAGCTGTTGACTTATTTCCATACGGTCTTCCAGTGCCCAGCCTATGCAAGCTCCCATGAGAGAATCAGCAATCTCATCCATCTTGTTACGGTCAAATAAGCCGTTGTCTAGAAACGTTTGTTTCATTTGCATCTGAATAATTGATGGCTCACATTTCAAGAAGTCTGCGAGTTCATTTACTGAATAAACCCTTGACCATAATTTCCCATTGTTAACTATCCAAGTATGGATAACGAACTTGGTCAGATTCTTAAGAGCTTCATCATCTCCAGCATTAGCCTGTAAGGCTAATTGGGTTATACCTAACCCCCTTGGGAATCGTGGAACTATCTTCTGTTCTTTCATGATGTTTGATTTTGGTATCTAATAGTTAATCCTGATAAAATATATAAAAAGGCCCTGTTGTGGCAAGGGCCTTTTGAACTAACTCTTTGATAGTCAGGTTGCTGGATCACCTGAATAGGCTTACCTTCAATTTTGATGAGCTTATTGACAGTTGAAATTCATTTACTTGATTTTCGAACTTAAGCTGGTTACTCAGTGTCAAAAGCCCTGAATATAGCTGGTCTACATGTTTGGGGTAAATTACCTCTATAGTAACTGAATTTAATCTATACTCATAGCTCAGATTTACCTCTTCTTCTCCGGCTGCCTTGTATGATGTCAGAATATTATCCGTTATCATAACAGCCAAGGTTAAAAATGTCCTCATAAAATCTTAGTAACTTTAGAGTCTTGTATTATTAGGATTTACTTCTTTCCCTTTGCTTTAGTAGCCTTTACCTTGCCCTCCTTGGCCAAATTTTGGGCAACTCCGTAGGCAACTACGGCCTCCAATATTGGCCTCATTCTCTTTTCTTTCTCCTTGGCTTCTTTTTGCCTTTCTTCTTCCTCTGCCATAAGTTTAGCTTCTCTTTCCTGGGCCTTTTTACGCCTCTCTTCTATTTCCTCATGAATATTAGGGAATAGGTTTGCCCTGAGAGGTATTACATGAAGGGCAAAGAATGCTGAGAATAATCCATCGGATAAAGGCTCACCTATCTTCTTCTTGGAAATTTGCCAAAACTTATCCTGCTGTTCTTTGATGGCATGCAGGAATTTTTCATAGGTGAACTGCACCTGCATTTTTTTACATGCAGTAATCATGGCCTCAATTCGGTCCTTAAATTCCTGGCCGAATGCCTCCATAAATTTTTCCCGGTTGAAGTTGTAATTGGGTTTATCCAATTTGAACTGTTTTACATACTCTGCAGTTTTCATAGTGTCTCGTTGTTTATAAGTTATTGATTTATTAAGTGTTTTAATGCTGATTCTCTAGTTACCACTTGGAAAAGGTAGCCTATATACCTATCTTCCCAATAAGATAACCAAACTGGGTTAGGAAACCTAAACTTATTCCTTTCCTTTATCGGAATATTTCGAGGCATTCCCGAAATATATAATAAGTGAGGCCCATTAGTATTCTCGATAAATACCGGATGTAACATATTTTCGTCTACCTTAAAATACCCCTTTATGGCATAATCTGGGATATACTGATTTGACCTTATTCCGCAATCGAATGCCAAATCCTCTACCTGATATAATTCAGGATTAATAGGGTATTCTTCTTGGGATTGTACCCCTTCCTGAGATTGAAGGTAGTAGGTTATTTTGGATTTATCAAGCGTTACGCTTTTTACTCTTTCGGGAAACATGGTGCTTATCTTTTAATGGTACATAGTCTTCGATGTCATCCAATCGGTCAGTCACTAAAGCATATACGAATAGCTTAGCAGGACGGAAGAAGAATCTTCTTATATTCCTCTCCGAAATGTAATGGTCGTATATCTTAAAGAATTTTTTCTGATGCCTATGTTTAAGGTTCCGTTGCGTTAGGTATGACCTAAGGACTTCTTTGTGCAATTCTAACAATTCTTTATCTACTTTCTGAATTGCTTTCTCGAGTAAGCCAACAACCATAATCTTTCATATCATTAAAGGGTGATTATACTAAGGGGCCAGAGCCTTAGCCCTGTGCCCCTCTCCTACTATGAAAGATTAGATTGCAACGGATTCCTTGACGAATTGGTTCTTGTACTCCAGGTATTCCTTCTTGGCCTTCTTGTACTCCTTCGAATCCTGGTTCTCGATTCGGAGCATGGCCAGCTCCAGCTGATGAATCTTGTTTCGGACCTGCTGCCGGAACTTCTTCCTGGAGAGTGTATCCTCGCAGTCTGCGGGGTAGATGTACTTGACTTCCCGTTTCGTTACTACCTCCTCGACGAGGTTGGCTTCGACTTTCTCCTGGGTCTTTGAGATGAGCTTGTCCTTCTTGGACTTTTTCTTTTTCTTTTCTTCGGCCACCGGTGCTGTAGCTTCTTCCTTTTTCTTGCCCTTTTTCAGAGCCTCCTTGGATTTCTCCACCTTTTCAGCCTTCTCCTCGATGAGGTTGTTGATGCCTTCGACCAAATCGGTCTTTTCCAGTTTCTGAGCCTTGTTGTTCTTGTTCTTTTTCATGGCTTACAATGTTAAAGGTTTGACATTAAATTAAAATTGTTATTATCTTTATTTCCTAATGCAAATATAGGGGAACTTTTCTATATTTGCAAATATTTTTATCATTTTCTTTGAGGTTGTGTTCTTGGCTTCTAGTGTGTTAACCTCTTGTGGCTTTTCCCTTTTATTGTTTATGCAAATATAGATATAAATATTAATCCCTGCAAATTATTTTTCTCAATTCTTTAGAGGTTCGTTTATGGTACAGGTAATCTCAAGGTATTCTAAGCATTGAGCCTGTTTTCTATACATGTTAACATAGACATTTTGTCTGAATCCGTCATCTTGAATCTCTACGGATTTAACCCGAGATTCAGGGCCCATAAGCTCATTATAGGTTTCAGCTACGGTTGATGGCTTCATTTCTCGGATAATTTTTTGAGAACCTTCTTGAATTTAGCCATGTAATAACAGTCTTTGGTAGGGCATTTACCGTCAGGTGTAATATTTTCATTGGCACCACACTTGGTCATGCCCGTTGCTTTGTAAGGACAACACTTACGATGTGCTGCACATGCAGCCTTAAATTCTACTGTACTCATCTCTGTATTTCTATTACACCACCTTCAGGATTAACTACCAATAATATCTTGGTGCCATCGGCCTTGGTTAAATAATATCCATAGGCCTTTATTTCATTGTGAAGACCTTTGAACAATATCTCGTAGTCTACATGCTGGGTTTTTAACAGCTTTATATCAGCTGCCTTTGCTTTTTTTATACACCCTATAGTAAACCCGGCTATAATGAGAAGGATAGCAACTGCTATCATTACTTTTACCATTATGACTATGGCTCTCACTGGATTATTCATAATATTCTTTTACTTTGGTTAAACGGCATTTGAATTTGAACGGCATTACATAGTCTCCCCACCACCCCGATAGAGGTAAAATACACCCGATAATGGCATAGTAGTAGAAAGTTTTTGCAACAAATTGCTGTTTCTCATCGTCCCAAAAAGTATCTACTCTAGCATCTTCATCTGTTGCAGGGTCTACATATACCCAGTGATATGACAACCTGATAAATAACCATTGTAGTATCAGGATGTTTATCCATCCAAGGATAGTCATACCCAATACTTTCTTCCATACCCAGCTGTTTGTTTGCTTTACTTCTTTTCCCATAATCCGTATGTTGGTTGAATGTTTTTAAGTCGATGATATATGTCCAGAGTTTTCCATATTGACTCTGCTTGTTTTATTACTACATCCTTTGCCTCCCGATGAGTACTAAAGGTATTCCATAATTCCGGAGTGTAGTTGAGACATTCCATACATTCAGGTTCTCCCTGCACATGTTTTACCCTTATGTAGAAATAAACCTCTCGGTCTATTATGTGACCAATACGTTCCCCCTCGAATAGAATCTGAGCTTTTGGTTTGAAGTCGAATACATTTTTACTTCTGGTACCGTGAACGTATTTATTCACTTTGAACCTTACTATCCCTGCCATATCAATCCATGTTTCTTTCAAAGTATTCGTAGAAGTCCGCATCCTCAGTTAACTGGTCCAGTAATTCCTCTACATCCATATCCAAGTATACTGATGCCCCTGATACTTGTAAAGTTATCCCAGAACCATAACTGCCAGAAGACCCATGAAGTTTTAACTCCTTGGGCCTTTCTCCGGTATATTCATCTCGATAATGAATAATACCTTTAGAGTAATCATAACTCTTTACCTCGGATAAATGCCTGGATTCATCCCAGTTTTTCCAGTGAGGAGTTGCATCAGGAGTGGGTGGAACTGTTTTACCATCCCACAGTATGCAGACTACGCAGAAGGCTGATACTCCTATTACCATCCTCTTTGCAGCTTCCCAAAGGGTCTTGGCCTCATCTGGTTCTCCGTCTGGTGTGTAATATCTTTTCATAGTTTCAAATTGAATATCCAACAAATAAAACCGAATATTAACAATACTATTGAAGCCGTACCATACAATATAAATAGGGGTTTAGCGGCTTCCCACATAGGGTCTCTCTCTTTCATAATCTTTTTCCGGCATACTTATTCCGGATTCTTTTTTCAAATGATTTACCTACTGATTCTCCATTTTGGATATCCTCTTTGAACATCCTGAAGTCGAACTCTGATACCGAGTTGTATTGGTATACCTTTTCTCCTTTGAAGGTAATGGTGATATCTCGGGTTTCATCATCCATCACTACCTTCATAATTCTGGATGACCCCGTAATTTCAAATGTCTTTTTCATCATTACTGTCTTTTAAGCTCAAAAGTGTTAAGTCCCATAGCTACCACATTATTTTCTTTCCTGAGTGCTTGACAGGTAAAGAAAATATCCCAGAGAGTGAAGACAGAATCAGAACTCATTTCCATCAAGTCCTCTTCCATCATATAGAGTGTACTCATTATGGTATTAAACCACCTGTTATTTAACCCCTTTACCAGCATGGTTTCAATATCTTCATACCTATTGTTAAAGGTATCTCCCTGAACCCTTTGAAAGGCAGCTATATATTCCCTGGCCATGGATTCCACCGCTTCTAGAGAAGTCCCATAGCAGGGGAATATAATTTTCCATTTATCTAAGCTCTTATCCTCTAAAAGGGATTCCAGCGCCTGAATATGCACATCCATAATCTGATTCCATATTTCCTGGGCAGATAATCGCCTTTGCAATTTCAGTTTGATACAACCTCGGTTTATTTTCATTTTAATCCTCGTTATAGATATACAGAATCTGATGGTTCCTATCTAACTCCTTTTCCAAATACTCCCAATGAGTATTGTGGTCTATATGGATATTGACCCTATAATCATCCATTTCTTTGGGTAATAAATCCAGATAATCTTTCAAATCCTTTACAGTAGTGAATTTTGGTTGTTCCATACTTATTTTATTTCGTTATGCAAATATAATAATTATTATTATAATATGCAAATCAATTTCAGTGGTGTTGTATAGGTTAGTTCAACAAAGAACCCCGAACCTAATATAGATTCGGGGTAAGAGGTTTCATAAACGATTGCCTATCGGGTTAATCCTCCTCTTTCTTTGTCTTCTTTTTCTTCTTGTCCTTGCCTTCTTTCGAAGGTTTGTCGGCCTTCTTTTCCTTGGCCGACTCTTCTTTCTTGGGAGCAGCCGCCGGAGCACCTGATGCCAACTCTGCAGCATACTTCTTGCCCTCGGCCTCGGCCTTCTCTTTGGACATGGTCTTCAGAAGAGTACGCATCTTCTGACGGTACTTTTTCTTCTGGTCAGAGGTCATCTCCTTGCCATCTACCATTGGGTAGTCGTAGGCATTGGGAGTGCTGGTGACCTTTTCCTTCTTGGGATGAGCCTCGGGCTTCTGGTTTTTCTTTGCCTTCTCTATGGCCTTCTCTTCCGTAGCTGCCCGAGCCTTTTTGTTCCCGAGATTGATGATGTCTATCCAAGCCTGGATTTTCTTTCCATGCTTCTTATGGCCTGTCCAATCTTTCTTGGGGTCGAGATTGTTCTCTTCCATGTAGGCCAGCATTTCCTTCTGAGCCCTGCGTGCTTTCTTTGCGGCCAGGTCTTTCTTGCTGATGTCTTTTGCCATTGTTGTTGAGTTGATTAAATAAAAACTGGTTTGAATTACCTTTGCATGTTTATAGTTTGGTTAGGGAGTTTTTGGTCTGTACTTCCTTTATCTCTGAGATGATTATTTCCATCCCCTGAAGATTTGCCATCAACTTAAGATGGGCAACTGCATCCTCCTGAGAGATATTCGTGTATACAATTCTGTACCTTTCACCAGAGTCTTTGTTTTCAAAAGTTATGGTTAAGATGTTCCCATTGGCCAAATCTTCTATGCGCTTTGCCAAAGATTTTACCTTACCTATTTTTAGGGTTTTATCCTTGATTAAAGCTTGCCTTTTACCGGGAGACAGTCCAGGCATGGATAACCTTGTATCTATATCCTGAACCATTTTGGTTAGCTCTTTAATCCGATATATCAACCCTTTGACTGAGGAGTTAAATTGTCCCATTGAGGTCTTTGAATAGTGGTGTCATTTCCTATTTTCTGAGCATATTTATCAATCAATTCTTCCGTTCTAGAGATAATATACTCTGTCATCATTCTATTTTCTTCAGAGATATCTTTTTCTTCCTCTAGTAGCAGCTGATATGATTGTAGCTGATTACATAATGCCAGATATATAATGCTGTCGTCGTCTTGCATATACCTATACAAAGTGGGGAGGCCCACCCTTAAACCTTCGGATGGCCTCCCCTGTATGACTCAAGTTTTTGATGTACGTGGGATTAGGTGCTCAGGACCTATTCCTCATCGTCTTCATCTTCCTCGTCATCCTCAGCTTCGGCTGCTTTCCCTTTCTTGCCCATACCGGGTACCTTGGGGACCAGAGTGCCGTGCTCTTTCTTGGATTTAACCGATACCCCCGGAATGGTGGCATTCGAGACGGCAATCACTTTGCCATCCTTGTCGGTTACGACCGAGGTGATGAGGACTCCGTACTTCCGGACGTTCATAGCGAAGGTCTTTGCAACGTTGCCACCGCCCAGGTCGATGATATCGCACTGTTTGCTGTTGGGTCGCTGACCAGGTGCCCGGTTCTTGAGTCGCTCCTTCATGGCCTCTCGTTTGGCCTTCTTCTCTTCTGCGGTCAGTTCTTTCTTACCGCCTTTTTTCGTTTCTGCTTTTGCTGCAGCATTTGCCTCAGCTGCTTTGTCTTTCTTCTTGGTTGCCATATCTTTTATTGATTAAGGTTTTTGATTAAAAAGAGGGCTGACCTGAATGAATGAACTTGATGCCATCTTTACCAGGTATTATCTTCAGCTAATTAAGAGTATAGCAGCCCTCAGGAATTGTTATAGTCGGAAGGACCCTTACTTTTTCTTTTTCTTGGTGTCCTTACTGGAAGCGGCCTTTGCCTTGGGCAGAGTGATGCCCAGCTCCTTGGCAACCGCCTTGCGGAGTTTCTCCACGTCCTCCTCGTCGAATTCGTCGGGGTCAGTTTCGAGTTCTTTGTCGTCGCAGAGGTCTTCGAGAGCTTCGAAGTCCATGCCAGCCAGGTCTTCTGGGGTTACTTCGTCATCCTCTTCTTCGTCCTCATCGTCATCTTCATCCTCCTCGCCGTCTTCAGACTCATCGTCTTCGTCTTCCTCATCGGAATCTTCGTCGTCTTCGTCGGAGTCTTCATCCTCGTCGTCTTCGTCCTCGTCATCTGAGTCCTCAGATTCCCCGCCGAAAATTTCCTCGGCATCTTCTGCCGAAATGGGAGTCAGGAGTGCATAGGAGCCGTCATCGTATTTGATGAGAATTACCCCGTTAGAAAGAACCTTACGTTCTACCTCTTTTGCTGCAGCTTTTTTCTTTGCCATAATTGAATTGATTAAAGGTGTTTGAAAAATGTTTGATTGATTATAGTTTCGTGATAAACTTTTGAGTGTATATCTCTCTATTTTCTTGGACTGCCATAGCTTTCAAGAATACGTTTTTATCCCTGATAGCTTCTACTTTCTGAGTGAATTCATTCTGATTTTTTACCTCAAACGGTTCACCTTCCTGAGTGTAGGTATCATCTACCGCATTATCATTTTCGGTATAATACCTTTTAACCCCCACTATGAGTTTTACTCCATCCCATGGGTTTTCGGGTTCCCTTTTATTTACTACTGTCATTTTGCATAACCGTTTTTATATGCTGTATAATAGATTCTCGTATATCCTTCTTGTCCTATCCCTGAAAATACTTCGCTTATAAATCTGTAGCCTTTTTTATTTGCTCTACAGTCATGAGCAAAGTGTTCAGGGTAGATATAGTGTTCTCCGCATACCTTTTGATTAGTTATTATATAGGCATACCATCCAGTTTTGGTTTTCATCCTGAACTGAGATATTGGTACAAATCCCTGGGTTAATAGTTCTTTGAGAATAAACTTCTGTTCAAGTCTTCTTCTCACCATTGGCATTCCACCCAACCTTCTTAATACTGCCTCTTGATATTCTGACCAATGTCTTTTAGTCCATCTTATGGAACTAATAGCAGAACGTTTGGTTATAGCCTTATATGCTAAGGCAACTTTCAATTGGTCCCAGGTTAAATCACTCTTCTTCGTAAAGAGCCTTCTTTCTCTTGGACTCAATCTCTTTAGCCTTCGATAGCTTAATAAGCTTTTCTGGAATAGGCTTGAGAACAGTTCTATATTCTTTTGTTCCATAATTAAACTTATCTACCAAGTTCAAAAAGTACTTTTCTTTCTGTTGAGAGCCGAGTCTCTTTTTCCGAGCAATTCTTTTCCCTAACTCCCTTTGGGCTGAAGACTTTGAGTTTCTGTATACCTCGGTTAACAGTATCTTAGATATCGGCTTTTTTCTTCTCCCAGCAATTAGTAGAGATTGACCTATAACAAACTTCTTCTCCAGTGCTGTTTTCCCTTTTATCCAATGTACTGCTTTCAGATTCTCTCTACCATAATAAGTTAAAAACCTTTTTCGAGCAGCCTTCAATGAATAGAATCCCTGTAATACTACTGCTGGTTCTCCTTTGTAGTTATAAGACCATGGATACCATTTATGAAGGTAAATCTTTAAGTCCCTTTCTTTGATAACTTTTCCGAATCTCCTGTGGTATTCTCTCCTCCTCTTCTTTTCCAAAAAGTATGCTCTTACATCGGGGGGCAGAGAATCCGGGTCTACTACTCCGTTAATCCAGGTAGCTTCTTTTAAGCATTCCCGGTATCTATCCAGAAAGCGTTTATTCCTTTCCCTATATTTATGAACCTTTATTTTTCCACAAAGTACTTTCCTTTGCCACTCTTGTTTCTTTCTTCGGCTTAATTTTATAATCTGAGGAGGTACCCAAGGAATTCCCAATCTGTAACATGATTCCTCAAAGTCATCATCATTCTTAAACCTATAAACTATGGGCATATCAAATAAAACTGTCTATGAATCCATAATATAACCTGAGTGCCCTAACTATAATGAATACCAAAATCGACACTATCAATATAATTAAGGTTATAGAACAGGTCATATTATATATCCTATCCTCTTTATCTCTATCATTGGTTGGCTTAAACGGGTAGTGTAAGGGTTTCAAAGGATATAAAATAAATACACTCCCAAGCGATATGACTATGGTTAAAGCCCCCGTTATGGCTTGTATTATTATAAATACCTTATCCATTATTTTTTTGTTTACGGAGGGCTGCCCGATACCATTGCTGAATAGATTTATCCTTGGCATCTGGGAATCTCTTTTGCACTCTTCGTGTGATTCTATCGATTGATAGCCCTTTATAGGTTAATTCGAATACATAGGATTTCTTAGTTCCTTTCCAAAGACCATTGTCATCCTTCTCTTTCTTGGGCTTTTTAGGTTTTTCCAACCCCTTTACCCGTTTGGTCTTTTTCTGTTTAGTGACTGCATCTTCACCAATGAATCCGAGATTGAGTTGATAATTCCTCATCGGGTCATCTTTAGGACATCCAGCAAGTTCTAATTGCTGGTCCATCCACTTATCATATTCATCGATGAGAGCATTATCCGGCTTGTTATCCGAATGGTGAATCCATGAAGATAGTCCATTGTAGTCGGCTGAACAAGCATCAGGGAAAGGCATGCCAAGAGAAACTGCTCTTCTCTTCATGTCCTTGTAGGTCATATTTTCTAACCCACTTCCCATGACCTTTAGCTTTTCCTTGTTAAGCTTTAACGGTCTTTTGTCTTTTTTCTTACTTTTGCGCATATTTATATAGGTATAAAATTTTATTTCTTATTTCCTATTGCAAATATAATCAAATTTCTCGAAGTTGCAAAATATTTGTATAAAAATTCTAAGAGTTAGATTTCAAGGTTCTTTTTCTGCGTAACTTATAGGCTGTATCTAGAGTTTCACAGGTAAAGTCCATATTATTTATTGATTTGTAATTAATAGCTTTCTGTATGACCTCCCTGTATTCCTTCCAGAACTTCAAGCCCCCTTTACTGTCCACGGTTTTTTCAAAGTATTGGGTTGCCAATAATCCAAATGTATCTGCAATGGTTTGACTCTCGAATATGTATATTCTCAAATCTGTTATAGCCTTTATTATATCATCCTCGCGTTTGATGGGCATTACTCCATATCCTTCTTCAGGAAAAAGTTCTTCTGATACAATAGCTGTAAAATACCTTCTACTTGAGGGTCCATTTTTCCAATACTCGGTTATTAACTGCCTTATCTTGAAGTCAGGTATTCTATGTAAGTAAGATAGATATACCTTATCCTTCTTTGTAGACCTCCTTTTATATGCAGTTGGAGCTTGCAATACTCGGGGCATTATCCTATAATTATTCCACCTATCAAACTCAAGAATCAGAGCATAAAGGTCTTTGTCCCATTTATCCTCTGATTCCTTCAGCCTTTTCATATTCTTTATGATACGGGGATTGGTTATAGAATTTAATACCCAAGAAGCATCTCCTGAATGTATTTTAGCTTCTTCTTTGGGTAGTCTTTTAACCATAGCTCCAAATATGTAATCTCTGAATCTAGGTTCTATGGGAGATTTGGGATTTACTAAAGAAGGATGTAGTTCAAAGTAATCGGAGAATAGTTTGAAGAACTTCTCGGCTCTTGCCTTTAATTCTAAGTACTTGTAATGAGACATCTTGAGAATTTCTCCAGCTTCCCAAGTTGATAGGCCTTTGCCTTGTATAAACATAAGGCTGGCCCTCTCTTGCTCGGTCAAACAATCCCAAGCCAATTCTTGATGTCGTTCCATGTTAGTATTGTTTGTTCATTAGAATCTCTTCGGTACTACCATCGGGAATTTGAGATAAATCTACCTCATAATCAGCTGAGTACATTTTATATTCATCCGATTCGTGATAAGCTGAATAGAGTACATTTTCCATGGGTACTTCTATCTCTAAACTGCCATCCATTTCAGGGTATAGCTTTACCAGCATCGTCTTTGTAGTAAGATTACTTTCAAGTATAATGGCTGGTATTCCCTCAAATGGATATCCCCTCAATACAACATAATCCCCAATACCAACTCTTGTAATATCATTTACCGAGAATATCTTATTCGCTCGAGACATTCTACGATACTTTTTTACCTCTTCCTTAGTTATAGTGGCTACTACGGAATAATCATCAAAGTCTTCGGCATTATCTACTCTCAACCTCTTTCTTTTGGGTCTGTAATCCAAAGACTTCATGAATGACATTATGCCTGGGATATCTTTCTTTAGTTTGTTTAGGTAATATCTGTCAAAGGCTTTTTCAGACTTCATCTTTATGAATCCATAGTTGAATAATAATGGTACATCCTCGTACTCATTATTACCTTTCCTAGACTTCTTTAGTACGCTTATAGTTGGTACTATGGCTTTCACATGTTTATACCCCCTACATTTCAAATCAGAATTGATTCTCTTGTAGAATTTCCTGTCAAGCCTGAATATACAGTATACATAGGGGGTCTTCATATTACTTGTTCAATTTACGAGCGTATTTGAATACGTCTGAATATGTTACCAATCGTTGAATTTCTTTGAACATATACACAGCTAAATGTACTTTCGGGGTTTTTATCTCCATTCGGGAAAGTTCTGAACAATTTTCCATAAGGAACGAATCTATTTCCCCAGCTTCCACAATAAAGAAAGCTTCACCTTTTGGCATAGAATTATACCGCATGATGAGTATGGGTATTTTTCCTGCACGTTTAGCATCCTTTGTAGCCTGTTCCCAAAAGGATATAATTTTACAGCTCTTAAGTCCCAGTAGTATATGTTCGAACTTAATATCCTGATAGTTTTTACATTCGATTGAGAATGGGAAGCGACGTGAGTGTTTCTCATCAGTACATACCAAATCTCCCATAGCATCCTTAGCCTTTGCCCATCCTCCTGAACCTGGGGTTCTAGAAAATTTATATCCTGTCCAGGATTCCCAGGCCTTTGCTATAGTACGCTCGAACCTGCTTCCTTTGTTTCGACTGTTCTTTCTCATGTTTTGATAGTGTTTAATACCAATAGTCATTAGTGGTATTGTGAAAGGCCCCTTTCTCTGGTCACAGTAAGCACCTTGGCATTTGGAATTGGCAAGGATTCATGGTGTGATATGAGGTATAGGGTTTTATCCTTATAAACCCTACGTATGAGTCCTATCACAAGCTCTACATATTCAGAACTTATGTTCTCGAATACCTCGTCCAAAAAGGCAATATTTATACCCTTAGCTTGGGTCATCATCTCATTCATAGCAAAGGCCATAGCTAAACAGACCAATTGTTTCTGACCACCAGATAATTCCTCGTATGATACCTCTATACCATCCATGATTATCTGAGTATTGAAGTCCTTCTTTACTCCTTGTATATCTACATAGAATAGGATACTGAACCCAAGTACATCAGAGTATGATTCAAGGGTTTCATTCAGAATATCCATTGAACTCTCGAATAAGAACGCTTTTATACCTCGGTTCCCAAGAGGGTCATCCATTACCCATTTGTAATTATCAACCTTTTCCTTCTGACTTTTCATTCTTTCTTCTACAGTTGATAATTTCTTGGTTAAGGTTGAAAGCTGTGCTTTATATTTAGTTATTAACCCATTATTTACTCCTACTTTCTTTTCTGAAGAAAGCCTTTTGATTTCAGATTCTACTTGTTCTATCTCTCTTTGTATCTTCTTTACTTCGTATTCCTTATCCCTAAGTTCTTCCAGTTCATCTCGATAATTGGATATTCTGTCAGATACCCTGGAATATTTACCTTGTAACCTTTCGATATCTCCAAAGGCTTTCTTTACCTCGATTAGGTGTTTCAAAGAGTTCTTAATATCACCCCTCTTCAGTAACTTTATTATTCCCTCAATAAACTCTTCTAGAGATACCTTAGTTTTCTTCCTGGCATCATTTATCTTATTGAGAATATCCCTTTGATTTTCCTTTGCCTCTGATAGCTTCTGTTCAATTCTGTTTTTCTGAGTTACTGTCTCCTTAAGCTCACTTGACTTTTTTGCCTTAGCTAGCAGTGATAATCTCTTCTCGAGAACCTTAACCTTTGAAGATATGTCGTCTTTTACCGTACTGGCTTGCTTCTTTAAGTCATCAACCATTCTTTGAATGGACTGCTTCTTACCTTCTAAGGTTCGATATCTTTGAGAGATGTCTTGATACTCCTTCAGGGCTTCTGTATAGTAGCCCTTAGCAATATCTCGAGCTTTAGATATGTATTCTAACTCAAAAATCTCCTCAAACAGTTCTTTCTTGTCAGAGGAAGATTCCTGTATCAGTCTTTTCATGCCTTGACCGAAAAGTACTGAGTTCATAAAAAGGCTATACGACATACCCAAATCAGCGACTATAAGCGCCTGTATCTCCCCCTTACTTTTCTCTTGTACTTCAACAGCATCTATCTCATATATAAGTCTATCTTTACCCTTGGCTCCATTCACTTCACCTTTATACTTAAGGCATCTGGTTATTTTGTGAGTTTTACCATTCTTACCAAAGTATATTTCTACCTTAGTTCCCTGATAGGATTTGGGTCTATACTTCTCCCAGGTATTCACATCTGACTTACCTTTTAGATTCTTACCATAAGCACCCCAAACTAAAGCGGATAAGATGGTAGTCTTACCTTCTCCTGTAGCTCCTCGAATTACGGTTATTCCCTTTGAACTTAGGTTTAATTCCAAATGGGATATTGAACAGAAGCCATCGATTATAATATTGCCAAACTGTATCATTCTGCCTCCTTAATTACTTTTAATAATGTGGCCTTTTTATTTTGGTCTTTTATACCCTTTGCCCTCATATACCTCCTTACCATGGTTTTCTTAGTAAGTTCCCTGGTTATTTGCGGGGTATCTTCCACCGCCATAATCCGAGACTTGCTAGCAATGACAGTATAATAATTACCATCATCTTTAATTTCATCTTCTGATGACACGTCCACAAATTTAGGAAAGCCTTTGAATGGCTTAAATTCCATTGAGAAGTCTTCATATATTTTCCAATATCCCAGTTTACAATTGCGGTCTGTTCTCCTCTGTTGTAGTGGAGCTCCTACCATGTATATCTTTTTTCCGAGTCTCTGTGGTTTATGTATATGACCTATCAATACCAGTTTGAATTTAGATAGTAAATTCACATTCAAATTCTCTACTGTTCCAACTTCAGTGTTGTCGGTATCTTTAGCTCCCGGGTAGTCAGTATGCAATAATAGAATTGTGGGCTTTAACATGGCTTCTTTCAACTCAGCTTTGATTAACCCATCTAACCCCTTATTGTGGTCTAAATAGGGAATACCTACTACTCTGAACTTATCAAACTCATGATAAGAGAAGTCCAGATTATGTAAGAACGAATACCTACGACATAAGTTTGCCCAGTGTGATGGAGATTGATTAGTTATTGAATTGCTTTTCTGTAGGTCATGGTTTCCAGATATACCATATATGTTAAATTCCTCGCACCTATTTAACTCTTCGAACTGTTCAATTATAATTTCATCAAGTGAAGTACTTATATATTCTGGACGGTGCATAAAATCCCCACAAAAGAATGCCGGGCATTTATACTTAATACATAAGTCTTTAATCAAAGAGAGGACCCTGAAAATACTTAGGGTCCTCTTGTTATCTTCGTTGAACTTAGAGAATTCCCCTAAGTGCAAATCGGAGAATACTATACCTATCACCTTCATAACTGAAGAAATTTCTTGATAAGGTGTTTTCTCTTCTCGTAGTTCATCTCATCCAGTATCATGACCTTTATCTTGTAGCCCATGATTTCCAGTGTACCGGTATTAGGTATACCATTTACATACTGGAGTATATTTGGGTCGGGTTTATATCCCCACAGGTCAAGTATACCATACATTACCTGAGATACCTGGAATTGATAATACCGAGATAATACTCGTTTACCATTATCTTCTGTTACCCACTCATTGAAGAAGTTTGCTGAGAAAGGTATGAAAATTAGGTGAGTACACTGTTGACCCAGTAACATACGACATAAGTCTACTGCATGGTCTAAGTCGCATTCGGCTATCCTGTGAGAAAGTTTGTTGATGAAGTATGCTGCCGAATCAAAGTATGACCGGTCAGTTACAAAGCTGTCTTCTCCCCTGAAAGCTTTGTTACGCAGATTAAGTACTTGCATATCCTGAGCAAATACTGTACTGGCATCTTGCTGAATCATATCAGCATGAGGCATGTCTCTTGTTTCAGGTACCAAGTCCGAATATGACCCGGATATGAAAGGTATCTTTAACATATCCGCTACTTCCTTGGCAATGGTTGTTTTTCCAACCCCAGAAACACCGGTGAACATAATTTGATATTTCCTACCGTTGTACATAATGTTGTAGTTTTTTGAAAGGTTCCAAAAAATCGGGTATCTTGAAAGACCTTAAGTTAAACTTGTCAAGTACCATGAATAACCTGTCTTTCCTTATATTATTAGTACATCCTTTTACCCAAGGGACTTTCTTGATAGGATGAAGAGTTAATGCGGTTCTCAAGTCTATAAGAGACTTGTTCTTCTTGTATAATTCTTCTAGCTGGTCCCTTTCAATGCCCTTGAATTCTGCTCCTTTTGCATCTATGAAGTCTGCTATGCTCCCATATTGTTTCAGGAAAGCTTTAGTCTTCACTTCTCCCATACCATAATAACCGGGTATATCATCCGATTTATCTCCATTAAGTATTAGGTAGTCAACGCATTCCTCAGCAGAGTAACCCATTATATCCTTACAAGTTTGACTAAGAATTAGGGTATCTTTGTTAGGATTGAATATCTTGACTCTTTTGTCGAGTAATTGACAGAAGTCTTTGTCAGAGGATATTATGAGAGATTTACCTGGGTGGTTTATTGCCAACCAAGCAATGTAGTCATCAGATTCATATCCCAAGCCTTTTCTATCGATAATCATCTGAACTCCGAGTAACCTTAGAATCCTTCTCAACAGTGATAGCTGTTTATTGAAATCTTCATAATCCATACTTATCTTACTCCTATGTGCTTTGTAACCCTCGAGTAGACCATTACGGAAATTAGACTCTTTGCTCTCATGAGTATCGAATGTAATTACTACATGGCTTGGTTTAAACCGAGTTAAGTATGAACCGAGGATTCTTAAGAACCCATACACCAACCCGGTACCAGCTCCATTGTTGGCTTTAAGATTCTTAAACTTATGGTATGAACGGTGAGCAAGATTACTCCCGTCCACTACCATAAGCATCCTCGGTTTTCTACCCCTCGTCCGGGATGTATTCGTCTTCTTCTGCATCTTCAGATTCTATTTGAGATTCATAGTCTAAGTCTGCATCAACAGGGAACATGTTTCGTGTAATCTTCTTGAGCTTTCGCTTAGTGGTTCCTATGGTATTTATTCCGGCAGCCTTTAACAGCTTTTTCCTTAACTCACCATCTTCCTCTATTAACCTATGGAAAGCCTCTTCTCCTCGACACAGTTTCTTTCCTTCGAACATATATGTTCCACCACCGAGCTTCTCTATTACTCCAGCATCCTCTAAAGACTCTTCTAACCAGAAGTATCTGTCAAAGCCAACTTCGTGATACTTTGGGTTAAAATATATAGGAGCTTTGGATATAGTTTCCCGAGGAGGAGATACCTTATTCTTTTTCATCTGAACAGTTACATATTTACCTGCTCGTCTTTCCTTACCCTTATACTTAATCTTGAGAGTTTTACCTGAGTAGAATGCTAATCGTATTGAAGCATAAAACTTGAGTGCTGCACCACCAGGAGTTGTACTGGTATCTTGACCAAAACCTGCGCCCAGTTTACTGCGCAACTGATTGATACATACCATGGTTACTCCGAGTCGATAGAACAATTCGTTCCTTATTCGGAACATCTTGTAGATTTGCTTTGCCCGGTTTCCCATCTCGGCCTTGCTATCCGCCATCTTTGCATCAATGGCTTCTATTGAATCCAGGGCTGCTATTGAGTCTATCACAACTATGATAGGCTCATTACTGGTTAACTTAGACCTCCAATATATTGCTAAGTCTGCTATAGCATCCGATATGGTTTCTATCCTGGTGTCATTTAATACTGTTACTCGTTCAGGGTCTAGACCATTTTCCTCTGCCCAGGAGTTCATCCATGCCTGTTCAGCATCTACCCATATTACATGACCACCGAGTTGTTGTGCAGCATAAGCAAAGTTGTAAGCTATCAGGGACTTACCCGAGGATTCTTCTCCCATGATTTCAATTATCTTCCCAAATGGTACACCCCCACCCATCTGATAATTGAGAGCAAAGAATGTGGATGGAATCCATAATCCGTGATGATTTATGGTACTGGCCTTTAATTGGAGAGATGACCCATATTTCTTGAGTATCTCATTTTGTGTGGGTATCTTAAACTTCTTACCTCCGGATTTACCAGTGGCTTTGGTTTTCCTTGCCATACTTGATTATTTATTAAAGATGAAAAAGTGGGATATAAAACTATACCCCACTCCTACTTTAGGTATATATCTAGAGATTTTAGATATCGCCCTTATATTTCTTCTTTTTATTGGCTAAACCCTTTCTTTTATTGCCCGATTTTTTCTTTGGCATATCATCTTCATCGTCTTCATCCCCCTCGTTAAGGAATGAAGCCAACTTCTCTTCGAGTTCTTCGTAAGGAAGGATATTTGCCCGTATTGCTTTCTCCAGGTCTACCTCTCCCCTATACTTCTTGTCCAGCTTGGTCTTCTGGCAAGGTGATACCGAATAACTGGTGTCATTCTTGCCAGTACCGGTACGAGTAATTTTGATATCGTACCCCTCTACTGGGTCGGTCATATCACCCCAGTCCTCTTCATCGAGGTAAAGGTCGATAATATCCTGATATACCGAGCGTGGTACCATCATGGGTTTATCTACCCGGTCGGGGTCAATTTCCTTACCCTTAGTATCTTTGTACCCAAGTACCCCGATGAGATACTTTCTCTTCGGTACCAGTTTCGATGCTAATGCCTTATCATCTGGGTCGTCGGAGTTTTTAAGCTCCTGGAACTTCTCCATGAAAGGACATGGCTCATCGAAAGTTGCCGGAGATATAATACCTCCCTCCTTTGGTCCAAGATAGAATTGAATAATCTCGATTCCCAATTCCTCGTCTGCACCACGGGATTTGATACGTACTCGGGTAGTTCCCTCTTTCGGGTAGATTATTCCACCACCTCCACTACGCTTTTCCAGGTCCTTCTTCCTGGCAAGCATCTTTTCTCGGGTAGTCATTACACTGCCCTTTTTCTTGGTTGTTTTTTCCTTTTTCATGGCTTTATTTATTGGTTTCGATATAAAGTATCTCGTTCAGAGATAATATAGTTGTTACTTGATTGGGAAGGTCTACTACATCTAGTTCTTTACCAGCATACAGACCGTAAGTAACTACCGCTCCAACCTGAAGACCAGGATATTCTTCACATTGTTCATCAGTGATGGGTCCTACCTGAATTACTACTCCCTTGCGAGGTACTGTATCTTTATCGTGTTCCTGAGGGATATAAAGTCCTCCTTTAGTTTTGGTATCTGCAGTTACTACTGGGGATACAATAAGTACTCGACTTCCTGTGGGAGTTCCTAAACCGTTCAGTTTCTCATTCAACTCCCTTGCTTCTTTGACCGAAATAAGGTCTAACTCAATTCTTGACATAGTTACTGTTGTTTACGTAAGTTTGCTGATATCGTTCTTAATATATTCTCTCTTGATTCATAAGCTTTACATATACTTATCATCTTACTCGCATTGTACTCAGCCTTCATATATCTTTTCAATGCTCCTTGATAAGCTTGGTTGTTCTCTGCTTTGTGTGCTGCAGCATCATTATTGATATTACCCGATTCTTTGTAGTAAAGCCATGCCTTGCTATATGCTTGGTCCTTTGCCTTTTCAAGTTTATCCCTTTTATATATAAGCCTATCCCTTACCATCACCAATAGAGCATAATTAGATGGACTTCTACGTAAAGACTGATTGACCAGGTTCTCATCAATCATGAGTTCCTGGTCTAAATCAATCTCATAGGTTTTCCCTTGAAAGAGAATCTTTAGTGTGTTTTTCTTAATCTGGGATAGACGTACTATCTTTTGCCTTTTTTCCATACCTGTCTGGTATTATACCATGTGACCTAAGTACATCATAGAATACTCCAGTGGATATGTTATATTCTTTAAGTATGTACTTTCTCAATACTCCGTTTTTATACTTCTTAACTATACCACTTTCATCTACTGACTTCTTACGATACTTACCAACAAAATAGAATCTATTGTCGGATATACATTGTCTCATATTATCTTCTCTTGTGCCCCAATATAGATTATCTACATTATTATTCAAAGGATTATTATCTTTATGACAAACTTGAGGCTTATTATCAGGATTTGGTATGTATACAATAGCTACTAACCTATGTCTATAGAATTTAACCTTATTACCATTATCATTGGTTAGTAAATTATGTACATACCCATTTGACCTTATTACAGGTTTTACCACTTTCCAGGTACCACTAAATATGGAATATAACTCTCCATCTTTAGATATATGATATTTACTACATCCTGGTACATTAGGTATAAATCTATCCATGTACTTTATAAAACTTTTGTTCAAACTCTTTTATCTCTTTTTTATAGAGTTTTGGATATTCACTAATGTCTATGTTTTTATACTTACGGTGTTCTTCTAAGTATTCATCAGTATTGAAATCTGGTTCAAACATCTTATTGTAATCATACCCAGGTATAAATGGTAACTCTTCTGCCATTGACCTACCTATAGTTATATCCATCGACATACTCACGTCGTTTATCTCGAATCCAAAGTATTTTTTAGTATCGGGGTTACGGCAAGTTTCCCAAATATTATATACTACCCACACATTAACATCCTGTGGGTCAGCGAGATAATAAACTGCATCGTGAACGGTGCATGTCTCGGGCATGTAAGGAAGTATACCCTGCCTCATCTTCCAATAATTAAGTATGGATGCAAACAGAGTCATATCTGATGCAGCTGATTGACATGGCATATTAACCGATAATCGTACTGCGTATGCTGCTTCCTGCTCGTTATCCGAATATACCTGGGGTAACCTTCTCTTCCTACCGAACAAAGATTTAATATATCCATGTTTTATCAGTACCTTCTCCTGGTTAATCATGAACTTCTTAATCTTCGGGTGCTCCTGGAAGAACTCATTCAACTGTTGCTGAGCTTCATCTGGTGTTACGATAATACCAGCTTTTGGGTCAGATAGTTTAACTGCAAGCAGTTTCTTCTGAATACCATATATAATACCGAAACATATCTGCTTTGCCTGCTTCCTTCGGTTTTTCCAAAGCTTATAATCGGGATGTTGTTCATCACTGTAAGCTTTGTTTGCTTCCTCATACGATACACCATACTTATTTGCTGCAATAGCAAGGTGAGGGTCCTGTCCCTTGGCAAATGCTTCAAGATAAGTCTCATCCCCTGAAAGATGTGCCATGATTCTTAACTCTGCCTGAGAGTAGTCAAGTGCCATGTATAGTTTCCCTTTGGGAGCTACCAACTGTTTCTTGATATTAGCATCTACCGAAGTTTTGGGTATTTGTTGGAGGTTAGGTTCAGAACTACTTAATCGGCCAGAAGTAGTACCAATAATTTTGAATTGCCCGTGAATTCTATCATCATCCTGAACTTTATCATGCCATCCCTCAATATAGGTTGTATACATTTTCTTTAACCCTCTCAACTCGAGAAGATTATCCAGGAAGATTGCTTTGGGACTTTCAGGGTCTTTAACCGTTAATCGAAGTTCTACCAACGTATCCTCATCGGTACTCGGCTTATCGGTATCACGATTAGTTTTCTTATCCTTGGTATATTTTATGATAGGGAATTTGAACCCCTTTTCGGAATACAACAGTAGAGGTAAATCAATTGTACTTCCCAAGTTTACTTCTCGGGTTAATTCCAATTCTTTTTTAGTGGTGAATACACCTGCTCGGATATTGGATATTTTTTGCTCCCTGCTTGCTATTTTCCGTGCGTCCTTTGGGTTATGATAATCCAGGTCTTCAAGTTCACTTTCAATAGATGCAAGGTACTTGCTTATTCTTTCTTGAACAAGCCATCTAGAGAATTTTTTCACTCGTGGAAGATTCAAGCAATTAGAAGTTGCTTGTTCAATCTTTGGCTTGTAAGATTCAAGCAGTTCCTGATTGAATTTCCTATCGAGGTATAATCCGGTTTTTTCAGCATGCTGCAATACCCTAGAAGCTGGCATAATCAAATGCCTAAACAAGGGGTACATGCCAATCTCTATTAGCTTACTTTCAAAGAACATAGCTAACCTAAGAGTATAATCGGTATCCTGACAACCATACTTGCATAATGGTTCTAAGGGTTTCTTATCCCAAGGTATCTTGTCAAACTTCTCTGCCTTCTCGTAATCGCCATGCTCTGGTAGATACCTTCTAACCATTGACTTCAGGTCATTGGGTTTCTCTTCATTTAGAAGATACTTCATAAGCATTCCATCCAGAACAGTACCTCTAACATATATCCCATACAACTCGAATATCTGAAGGTCAAACTTCAGATTCCATCCCACTTTAGTTATATTGGGATTCTCAACCACCTTTCTACCAAAATACTTTAACCAACGTTTCCAATGAGGGTTTTCATATTCGTGGTGACATAATGGAATAGATACACCAGAACCAACTTGAAAGGTTACAGATAAAATTGTGGGTTTGAAGGTTTTATTATAAATACCTTCTGCATTTGTCTCGAAGTCGACGGAAGCTATGCCGGTTTTCAAACAAGCTTTCACAAGCCGCTTGACTTGTGAGAAACTTTTGATTATGTCATATCTTGACTCCATGTTTATTCTTATTATATGCAGTATAGAATAGATTTTTACATGACCCTAAGTCTGATGTATTCTTTACTACTTGAAAGATACCGTTCTTTACTCTTTTTATATACCCTGCTCTACAAAGAAGACAGCATAACCAATATAAATATGCTGTCTTAGCTCCTGTACTTTGTAAGTAAGTATACCTAAATGTCTGACCAACTTCTTTATTTTGTAGAAGTTTTATCAAGTTATATATAATGTCTCCTTTCATAAGAATTATAAAATCATGTACTCGGAGCGGGAATCGAACCCGCACGACCATTACTGGTCACAGGATTTTAAGTCCGGCGTGTCTACCTATTTCACCATCCGAGCTTTTATAAAAAGGGGAGATGAGCGAAGAACAGTAACTCATCTCCTAATGCTATAGCCTTCGACTTTAATTATGGGATTTTGGTATCTCGTACCAGTTTATTGCCCATTGCTAGCTGGAGGTCGTATCTCCTGTTATAACCCAGCTATAGCCCTGTACGGAAGACAGGATTCGAACCTGCGACCCCTTGCTCCCAAAGCAAGTACACTAACCGGACTGTGCTACTTCCGTAAATTAGGTACCAGTCTATATCCCTACCGTCCAGTACCTGGGAATGAATCAGGACTCGTTGTCCACAGCGCAAAGTAAAGATTCATTAGTGGACCCAGAGGGGCTTGAACCCCCGACCTTCGGATTATGAGTCCGCTGCTCTAACC